>JGI24508J20089_1000075_pt1 | contig 264383 bp, 275 predicted proteins | sample LinPmetageLP24_FD_20089 | JGI IMG/M metagenome (IMG submission 20089)
CCCTAACCCTAACCCTAACCCTAACCCTAACCCTAACCCTAACCCTAACCCTAACCCTAACCCTAACCCTAACCCTAACCCTAACCCTAACCCTATGTATTATAGCTATATTATCCAAATAACCTCGATTCGATAAGCGATAACCCACTGACAATACCCAAACTTCTCACTAAATCGGGAAACGCAGCATCATAACACCCACCTTTAATTAACCATATCTCCCACCACAACGCCTATACCGTAATATAAATAAATATAACATTACTTCTAAATAATTTTAAATAAAAAACATACCTTAAATCCCAAATCCCATCCTAACCTTCACCCAATAAAATCTATTTATCACACCATCGAATTGCCGAAGGCCGAATCATCCTCCCAAGCCTCCATATCAAGTTGCATTCGATTGTTTTCCGCAAGCTTGATGTTTCGATATTCTATTAAGATATCCTCGATCCGATCGATCTCCACCTCTGCATCAATTAACTTCCCGCGAATCTCGTAAAGTTTGACTTATAACGCGTGATTCTCGCATTGTAAATCACGATTCAAGAGGTGAATTAGTGAAAATCACGAAAATTCCACATCAAAATACATACTTAATGCGTTCCTTTTTAAATGTGATAACATTTTGAAGTGATAACTCTCCAAAGCGCAACTTTTTGACTTTTAAAGCAAATAATTTATTATTAAAATGCATATTCTTGCTTTCAAGCGATATAAAAAAGAGTTTTCAAATTTAAATGATGATTTCAAAAGTTGGCATAAAAGACATAAAGTTCACGTGGCGCTGGGAGGCTTGAAGGAAGAGAAGATGTGATTATCTCAAAAGTGGATTGATTTTTAATTGATATATGGTTTTCAAAAAATTATATAAACTTTTAAGACACGTCGTGTTAAAGACGCTTGGAAATCATAACAATTCTCTTTCCTTTTGTTTTGATATATTAAATAATCTTTTTTGAGCTGAATCTGATCTCGCTTCGAATCAACGCCCCTTGAGGTCCGTCCCCTCGAGAGTCTATAAGACCGCGCTGTACCTGTAAGGGTGGGTGGGTGGTTTCTCGAAATTCCCTTTTCTTCGAGTGCGTCCTCGATTAACGACAAGCCTGCCGCAGGCGTAGAAGCTTGCCCCCTGCTTAGGAAACCCTAACCCAAACCCTGGGCCGAAGGCCGATCGAGCCTCAAGCGAGATCTGACCCTGACTCGAACCCGCCCTGACCCGTGCCTAACGCGACAAGGAGAGGGCGGATCAGGGGTAAAGTGAGCCTTAAGCGAGCCCCCTGAACGCAACCTCGACGACTCCCGAACACGTTCCCGGACCCTAACCCTCGATCCGGGTTCTGTGTGGATATCATATCCATGACTCCAGCAATGCCTTGACTCCGCAGTATTCAAACAGGCCGGTTCATCTTCTGTGTATGCTTCTTGCGAAGCAGGTTGGTGATGTTGGGCTACCAGTGCAGAGGCGACTGTGCCAGCACACAGTAAATGGGTCAAATGTGAAAGCAGCATAATCAATGTGAAGCAGTGATCGGATCAGAAGCAAAGTGGTCTTTGGAAACATGAAAGGAACAACTAAAAACCATTGGGCAATTAAATGTAAATGTTTTCAAATTGGATGTGCTGATGCTTACAAAAGGAGACGACGATCAGCATTGTATATAAACCGTAAGCCGGCTTGGACCATGGAAGATGGTCCAGGTGTTATGCTTCGATGAGCGATGCCACAGTCTTGCCAGGTTCAGGAGTGCTTCGGCCGATCATGGTTCTCGGATGACTTTTTGTTGTGAGACATGAAGATAAACTTTCGGCACCACGGCTTCAATGGAACTTGAAGTTCTTGTCATTTAGCAAATCATTGATACGGCTGCTAAAATGATTGTGGCTGTAATTCGAAGTAGTCGATGTATGGGAGACTTGTATTCTCAGGAGAATAAGCGCGCTCCGTTCCATGCGATCTCTGCTATGATGCCATGGTGTGGCACACGGAAACGTCGATGCTGCCCCCACGCCGAGAACATATCCATAAGACCAAATTGAAGACAGGCTAGATCCTTTGGATGGATTTTTCGACGAATGTCTCATATCAGATGAGCTTCGATCAGAATTTTTTCGTAGTCCGTTCCGTCCGAATACTGAGTAAGCTTGTGAGGAGTTGTCAAATTTCGGAAGACGAATTATCCGTAGCCGCAAGCGACAATTCCGCCGGATATCGGAATCTCCAGTCTCAACAAATGTTCATTGCTGTTCCACGTGTATCACGTTTCCTTCTATTGCCGATCTGATAGTCGTGTTCAGTAAAAGAATTTTTCTTTCCACTGACACCGCTGTAACATGTTCATGGCTGTACACCCAGACGCTCAGACCAGACGAAGCAGCACGCAAGGTTTGTGAAGACATTCCCTGCTTTTGCAGCTTGTATGTTGGATAACAGCAACAGTCCCAGAACCATCCCTAGGTGTTCATACCACAGTTGTACTTCCTGGTACTTTGACGGTCACTCCGCCAGGGACTGAACTTAAGCATCCAACCAGTTTATTCAGCATGAATTGGAGGGAAGCTGAGAATGACGGACATCTAATTCATCCACTGCCGCAGAAAATGAGAGGTATAAGTCTGTTTTGACAATGGCTCACGGAAATTGGAAATCGTCTATATTTGTGGACGGTATACTAGAGGAAGGGATTGGAAATCTAACATAGTAGCACGAAGAGATGGCACAAGTTCAATGGCAGGATTCGAGGGTGATTCAGAACAGAGCGTTGACAAGAAGGATTTGTATTTGAAGTGGAAAAGTGATGCCTCCGCACGGATGCAAAGGAATCAACGAAACGAAGCTGCCCTCAGAGCTAGTAGTATATGTTGGTGAATGACACTCCAAGGAATGCTTCCCCGGCGTTTGGCCGTCCATTGTGTAAGTATATAGACTTTTTTCTTTAACGACGCTTGGAACTTAGAGTGGCATTTCCGGGAGCAACTGGCTGGCTCAGGCCATTTCGGAAGAAGCGGGTAACGTCCCACCCCACCATTCCGTCCACCCCCCCATTCCGTCCACCCCGCTTAACTCACCGCAACTTCTACCTACCAAATTAAATAATTAATAACTCCACCAATTTTTGATCAATTCTTTTAAAATTCAGAATATGCGTTATTCAAATCATGAAGCCTGAGTATACAGAGTATGATGTCATGTGCGCGCTTGCAGAGATCGCAAATGGCAAGTCTGAGCGGAAGGCATCGCTCGAGTGGGTATTCCTAGGTCTACTCTTCGTAACCGCAAAACAGCAACTCTATCATACCATAAAGCCGCTAGTCATTTACAAAGACTACCTACGGTAATAGAGAATCGATTGACCAATTAGGTACTCACTTAAGAGGCTCTTGGCCGTGGAGTTACACATGCACAAATCAGGGTTTTTGGCTAGAGGCTTCTAGCTCTTCAAGGAGACCACCTACCACTTGAAAAACACTGGATGACACGATTTTTAGCTCGGAATCCTATTCTTAAGACTAAGAGGCAAATATACATCGATTCTGTACGTGTTAACAACGCTTGTTCCGAAGTTATTAGGCCTTGGTTCCAGAAATTAGAGATCCCGGCTATCAGAGCTATTCCAACGGAATAAGCTCCGTACGATCGTATAAGTCGACATGACTAGCGCCTTTCACCCACATAAGCTTTTTAGGATAGCTTACAAGATAGTAGGCATCTTTTTCAAATTCTTGCGAATGTGCTTGTGTACTTGCAACGAACATGATTAGGTGTGGTAAAATGATATCCATACCGGTTAGAGGCCAGTAGTTAATCATCCGAGTGATCGATGAGGTAGTTGGGTACGTGGTGAGGCTGGACAACGAACTTGGTAGAGTAAATTCTCGCCTGGATGTGCGGTAGAAATCCAAGAATTCGATATCGATGGCGGTAAAGTTTTCCGTAATTTTTTGCGGAGTCCTACCATTGTAAGTAGTCTCGCTACCATCAACCTCAACTTGTCGTTGTGTAATTCTTATGACGATCATTGCTTGTCGTTGTTGAAACCCAATTGTATTTCGCATGTCGTCGCGGGAAGCTGCTCCTATATCATATATGCTCGAAGTAGCCACGGCCTTGATGCGAGTATCTATCTTCGCAGCGCTTATAACTTACGATCCGCTGCTATATATTCCAAGCGCGCTGATCCGTTCTTGATCGATGAAGGTCTAGACCGTCAAATAGTCTACCGCAGCGCTAAACGACTCGGCATACATGTCTGGCAATATTGCTTGTTACGAAATACCGTCGCCGGCACCCCAGTATACAGGATCGATTGAAATTGTCACAAATCCTTGCTTAGCCAACTTGATGGTGTAAAGGTTCGCGCTTTGCTTCTTTACGGCACTAGATAAAGCCCTAACAACGATTGCTAACGTATTACTGCTAAGATTATTAAGTACAAAGAAGTTTCTCGCGATTGTCATGTTAAACTGATTGGGGAAGAAGATTAGTTGTATCGTAACGACATTGCTAACGTAGAAATTATCGATACCAAAAGACAAATTCTAGGCGCTAATTATCATTATACTGACAATTGTTATAACGCCGAGCGAAGTAATGCTGAGTTCCACCATGATGCTGGTGTTGCTGCTGTCGGCTTAAGGTAGGAATCTGTCTTGAGAAACGAGAAGAGACTGGAGTGAGGTGATGATTTTTAGCCCAGGGCCATGTCACTTCTCTTAAATCCTCAACCAGAGTGCAGCGGATATCCAAAGGAGCAGGTCCGAAGCAATCATCACCGAGATTGAACCTTGCCAGGTTGTTGGACTGGATACAAAGCTGACGACACGATATTGGCATCTGATGTCATGAGAGTGGCAGTGTAGCGCCGAGGATTCCACTTGCAACAATGCCAGGCGAAAGCTGTTCACCATCACCTCTTCATGCGTTTGTGACTTGAGGTCACTCAGTTCCGCGAATGGAGATCAATGAAAAGTGTGCCGACGCACTAGCGACTTTCCCATCTTTATTGAAAAGCATACATAAGTATAAACAATACGTTACGTGGCCTTCCTCCATAATAGAGTATCGTTGAGACCTGACGTTCAGTAACCAAGAGATGTTGAATGAAATTGTTTTCAGTAGTGTCGAAATAAACTCGATCTCGCTTAAACATCACGCCAAGATAGTAAGAAGTCTGCATTGGTGAGCTTGGCAAGACGTTGGATCAACAGGTAAGCATAAATTATCAATCTACATATCAATGATGAAGTGTCTCGGCGCCAATGGTTGAAAGCATGAAGTAAAATTTGGGATATTCCGGTCAAACTTATCGGCAGTTCAACGACAGTTGAGAATACTTGGCAAGGATACTAATCATGATTCTGGAATAAGTAAGAAACAGCGATGACCTTGATTTATGGGATTATTTTTATGATTTCAATTCTATCAATTAAAAAAGTCGGTATTTTATATGAGTTTATTTCAGCCCAAGCCAAGGTTTGCGGGTCGATCTGATACCCGGCTTAAAGGCAGAACCTACCATGGGTGCCCAATCGGTTGTGCGCCGTACGCTGAGCTCGCTGTCTCACGACTCGTTATGATGCGACGCAATACTGTATTCATATACCCGCAGGGTTACCAAGTTGCAACGAGTGGGATGCGCTGTGGACCAAGGTACCGAGTGTTGTCATCACATTCGGGAGCTGAGTAGATTTGCCCCATTCCATATCATGTGCACAGAAGGTCGGGCGTCGGGCCAGCCTTTTTAAGCATTCAAAGCTTGCATGAATACACACCGCATTAATTCCGCTCGATTGTTGATATTTAAAGCTGGAGGTATTATAAGATGCTAATACGAACCAGCACATAGCTGCATTTCAAAACCCTCTTAGTAGTAGGTACCCGACGATTGCTCGACGGCGAGGACATATCCGCCCTCGGAAATTGATCGGACTGCAAAGCATTCTTGAGCTGTGAGAAAGATCAAGCCTGTTACTTCCGACATCTGGCTTGGCAACAAGGAACATAGCCGCCGGATTCTACAAAGTCCACTTTGATTTCAGCCACGATCCCATCCCGACAAGTCAATTGACGGCATGAGAAAAGATCCATCTTTCTCAAGTATGCCTGTCGCAAGACCATACCCGTACCTGAAGTGACATTTTCTGTTGGCGTTTTGAAGGGTGGGAAGCATAGTATTGCGCATCATGCCGTTGTTGATCTTTAAGCGAGATGATGATGATGAGAGGAGACACCAAGCAACAATTTTGCCGATATGAAAATGCGATCATGAACACGGAGATAATCTCTGGAGAACCAAAGAAACCATAAAAGAAATGGCAAGGGCAAGTACTTGTTTACTCATCCAGTGGACTTTGTGGTGGGGCAATTCCTCACCTCCCACTTTATGATGAGGTTTTGTGCTCCCCAACGCGCTTCAGCAGCATATCCAAACATGGGATGAGAGAATAAGGGCAGGATAAGTACAGCTAGGATCCTGGAATCTGTCTCGCGAGTAGACATCATTTCAGCCATTGCCTGCCACCCAACATGCGAGCTTCGCTGATCGCAGCTTACCTGCTGCTCGTTACACTGTCTTGCGCTCTTACCAGATTCAATCGTCGACCTTGGTTATTCCATGTATCAAGGATTCGTGTCCTCGGAGAACAATACTCAGTGTCTTTGTTTTTCTCATTCGGTGTTATCTGTCACCGCCAGTAATGGCAATTATGTACATGTATAGAAGAAAGATCATAACAAAAGAAACTCCAAGTCGTCATGACCTTCTCGTCTTACATTTACACGAATCAGAATAGTTCGGTCCCATACTTCCGAAAAAACAAGCCTTCTTTAAAGACTCGTCATCTATGAAACGTTCGCACAAGGCCAAAATGGGTTCTTGTCAGGACCAGGAGCATCCTGATCAAACTGCAGAATCATCTCTTTATACCCACAGATAGGTACTTGGAATGCTCCTGCGGTACCAGCTCCATCCTTGAGAATCTGCTGCATTCCCGTTAGACTTTCGGCATCAGGTGCTTTATATCCATTCTTGCGGCCATTGTTTTCCCATGCTTCGATTGCACTATTAAGGTACGTGGTTAGTTTGCATCATCTTCAAGGCCTTCAAGGATGGTATGGGTATTCTCACCTCCTGAAAAGATCAAATTTCTGCAAACCTCCCCATTGCTGCCCATCGATTGTTGTAAAACCTTTGGGGACATGAAAGCGATCCCAGTAAAGATCCATGCAGGCACCAGTTGGATGCAGCTTGCAGTTAGTCCTCTGTCGGTAGCGGGATTGTGGTTAGCTGCCATTTTCACCTTAGAGGTTTCGAGACAAGATTGACTCACAACGCTGACCATCCAATAAGACTGTGGCTTTCCATCACGTTGATAACACCAGAAAGTAGGTTCCCAAAGTTCCTTTTTGAAGTTCAAGGGAGAGTCTCCCGGATACTCTCTGCATCCTCCTTCGGACGGATTGTCCTTCAGTGGCAATCCCTCTCCAGTGCTTCAAACACCATCAGCTCACCTATCTCCAAAATTTTAACCAACCACAATGGGTATTAGAACTTACATAAGGACAGTTCTGTACTCGCCATCTGGAAATTATGTGGTTAGCTTTGGCCTGCCCAGTGTCATCTTTAAAGATTGTGATTCAGGTTCCTATAACTTACTCGTCTGCCACAACTGGGGTATCGCATATAGCATCATGTTCTGGTAGAAAACACTTTCAACTTGAGCTTGAGTTACGTTGCGGATACGGACCGCGTTGCCATCTTTCAACAGATTTGTGATCGGTTCGGTGTCCAACCCACTGAAAAGGTTGAAAGCCGCGTTCCGGTTCGCATCTCTATACGCAAGAGATATCTGCAGGTCAAATCAGCATTAAAATCAAAACCAGGGGCATGGGGCTTGAGTATCCAGCATGCATCGCTATTTATCAGGAAGGTTTATTTACTTTTGTGACCCAGACTCTCAAACCCTCTCCGAAATCCAAATGGGATGCAACTGAAGGCTGTGCTTTGTTCCAGTCCACGCCAAACTGAACTAATGCTCTTGCGCCATCTGGGAAAGTCAGCACTGGAATCGGGTAGTATGATTTGTCGATTCCTGGGGTCACGAACCTTGAATAAAACCGGAACCCCATGCATTGGCGGGCAGAGCTAGCGATGGGAGATTAGCATCATGACATCGAACCATGCATTTAGCACTTACCTCTGCCCCATATGCCAATGCCCAGGAAGCCAAACATCAGATTAATAACGTCCATTTGAATAAGATAGGCGGTGACATCAGTGAATGATCCGAAAGCCGTGACGATTTCCGAGCTCCCCAAGGAGAATGTAGTATAAGCTGACGTCACTCCATCCTCAATAGCTTTGAAAGTCCTGTGAATGGTAGCGATGTTGTTCATGATCATGTATCTAAACTAGTTAGCTAGCTCTAGTTTCTTACGGGGTAAGTCACTTGCCCAGCAGGAGAATTAGTAGCTCCGGGACTATAAACATCAGAGATTAGCCAAACGAGCTGGAGTCGGACAACAGAGTCTCCCAAGCAAGATCCTGTCATAGTGTGCGATCATGTCAGAGAGAACTTACAAGTCTTTTTGTCCACAATTCAAACTAACTCCACAATTGCCATCGTTCACATCGGTACATTTTCGATTGGGCGTGGTGTCGAAGAAGTTGCCGAGTGCTTGCGAGAATTCGAACTCTCTGCCACTTGGATTATCCGATTTGTATTGTTCCCAGTCTGAGTGTAGTTGTAAGCATTGAAACACGGCGGACAATGTCATTTGGAGTAAGACTTACAGCTTAGCGCAGCAGTCCAGGCATCGTTCGCCTTGGCATCTCTCCATCTTGTTGGCCCATCAGCAAAATCATCTGTCAGCTCATCGGTAGCATCGCAGTAAACATCACGCCAGCCTTCATTTTCGGCAGGAAGAGAAGGTACGTTGGTTGGCAAGGCGCCGAATCCTGGATCCTGACCTGGAGCCCATCCTGCATCGTCACCCGAGTTGTCTGTGAAGCCGCAGCGATTGAAATGCGTCTCTCCGCGATTGTCAAATGTGGCCATGACAGAGTGTAGGTCCGCTCTACCGTCGCCATCTAGGTCAGGGAAGTATTGACACGTCCCTGAGAATGATCCTGATAGAATAGCATACTATTAGCATTTGCCTTTTCGATGGGCCGCAGTATCTTTGCTCGTGTAACCGTTCTCCGGAAATCAATAAGGGAAACCTTGCCCTCGAAGACCTACCTGCGTATTGTTTTCCTTTGTTTAAGAACCACCAATTGCTGCCGCCAGTGTCCATTTTGCCGTTGTTGATAAATACAGTGGCGTCGCCATTGAACTGTGAGTGGCGAGGTGGTCAGTAAGTACATGAAGATAGAAAGCAAGAGTCGCCTAGTACATACCTTATCGACCCATATCATGTCTTCGCCATCTCGTCCGTTGACATTACCAAAGCGAATGTTGGCTCGATCGATTCCCTCGGCTTTCTTGAACTGGGCGATTCTTTCCCACGAACCATCGATGTTGTGCGTCCAGCCATAGAAGCGTCCGTCGGGTTGAATGCAAACATAGTCCGACATTTTGTTGTTGGAAATATCGGCAAATCTGACAGGGAGGTCGTGAATACCAACCCCTCTCTTCTCTGGACAGTTCAACACTGGTGCTGGGTTGGCGAGGTACGTCCAAGTGGCGAAGGATCCGGTTGTCTTGTAATTGTTCAACCAGACGGAGACTCGGTTGTTGTTGTTAGGATCTACCCATGCAATATCACATGCGCCATCGTTATTCCAGTCGACCAAATGGATATCCCTGCGGTCCAAGTCTCGTCCCGGACTCCAAAGATCTTTGGGAGAGCCCCAGAAGAAATCGTTGTCACCTGTTACAGACTTCTTCCCTAGATTGGGCCATACAGTCAGTTTACCAGTGGACAGAGCCCAGACGTAACTTAAAAGAGATCAGTAAATTTCCCATAAAGATGTGTTCGAGGGAAGCTGCACGACCCTGTCACCACATAGAAGGTTTCATAGAAGGACAGAAGCGCAGAATTTTTCTTCCTGGAAGAAGAGGGAAGGGGTGTCATCTACATACTCTTGACGACCGTCTGCATGGCCATGCATATTGCAGAATTTGTTGCCATCAGCCTTGAGCTTGGTAGAACCACCACCAGTGTTCTTCCAAACCTTCATGTCGAACTTAAATCTGCCGTCGGTTTGCTTGGTCATTTGTAGATAGACATAATCTGCCTTTGGTAGAAGCCCGAAAGAAGACTCGCCATATATCCTGGCGAAGTGAATTCTGTCACGACCAGTAGCACCAGGACCAGCATGAGTTGGACCTGTAAGAAGAAGACGAAGTCAGTATGCCTCCGGTCAAAGATTTAAGAGAATTTCTAAGGGCCGGAACCAAGGTAGGAGATCCCAATAGAGGGTTTCCATGAAACGCATGCTGATGGAGCAGAGAGTGCGAGTAGGTTTTGTATCACTTACCAGACGAAGCACCATTCCAGAATCCTTGACGCCAAGCAACATTGAGCCCGTCTCCCATACTTCCTTTTGCACAGCTTCGAGAGTTTGTCCAAGTCGTGGTAGCTCCATTTGTGCTCACCCACAACCAGTCATCTCGACCATCACCATTGATATCCTCGAAACGAACCCCAGCCATGTCACCCATGTTCTTGGCGGTGAAGCGTAAGCCGAGTGGTTGCCATGAAGGCATGTCGGTAGTACCTGAGTTTCTCCATGCTCGAACATTACCGCCATCGTCAATGCTAATGGAGAATGACTTGTTAGCTTCTTGTAAAAGTTTATGCTAGGAAACGTATTGAGTTTGTGCCCTGCTCCCTTACATCATGTAGTCAGCTCTGCCATCTCCGTCAATATCACCCCATCTGATACGATCTTGAAGATACCCAACATTGTTCTTGATTGTGCCAATATTTCTGAAAGTTGGAGGACTTGAGGCCGATCCATCTCGATTGTTGATAGAAGCCAAAGTATCGCCGCTGGGCGAAACGCAGAGGAAATCGTCGTAACCGTCGGCGTTGATGTCAACAAACCATATACCGCGGGGATTGCAGAAAAGACTTGTTTTCATATCAGAGACCTTAGCAAACTTGCCACCTCCGTTGTTCTTCCACGTAGCGAAGGTAAGAACATTGTCCTGATACCACCAACCTACCAAATCATCGTATTGGGTACCATAGAGTCTTGCGAAGAACCATTGGTCACGATCAAACTCAGAAGTATACGACCAGATGACACCCATCTCTTGGCTGTTGTGAGAATAGATGCCATCATCCTCACCCGAGCCTTTCTGAGTGATGCCACCATACTGAGCTTGACCGGCTTGTTTATCACAAGTATTGCCGACAGCTTGAGTGATTGGAGCGGCCGCCACGATGAGTCCTGATTGGTGAGCCCATTCGATAGCATACCAGAATTTAATCGCCATTTTCTTGTGTCCAACGTCGCTGTTGATGTCAGCGAGATCTTCTCGCACATCAGGATCATGAGTATTTGACTCACTTTGGGTGGATACCATCCGTCAACTCGTTCAATGGAATATCAATGTCGATGTACTCAATTGGCTTCCCATTACCCTTGAGGCGTGCAACCAACAATCTAAAAGGAGTAGTTAGAACAGTCCATTGCAGGGAATCTACGAAATAGGCCGTATGATAAGAGGGAATGCTGATGGGCTTACTTGTATTGCTCGTTAATCTGCTTGCGGTTGTTCTCTGCTTGGGCATCGTTTCGGCGAAGCACGGAAGAGATAACAACAAACGTCTTAGACATGCCATCGGCGGCCCAAAGATCGACAAGTAATCCTTCCATTCGATTGCTGGCTCCAGCGACCTGACAGACCATAAATAACGCTTCAAGACATTGGGGAGAAGAAAATGAAAAGAGACACATACCAGATTTTGATTGGCATCGTTAGTTCCAACATTCATCTGACGAATCGATTAGTCAAAGATCAAAAGTAAACATCTCATCACCTACTAAAACGACATTGGGCTTGTAGCCGTATGAATTGCGTGCCGAATCTCGGACCTGGCTAATGACGTGGCCGCTGGTGGCTTCGAAGTTCTGTAGGTTCACGTCAGAATAGATCCGTGACGTGCTTTCAGGAGGAATCACTCTGTCAATCATGTTTCCGTTCGTTTTGCTGCCAACCATATTCACACCCCACTGAGAGACCAAATATTAGCATATTGCAAGTCCCAGTTACAGAGGTTCCACAAAGGTACATACACCCTTGAATCTCAGCTGATCTCGCAAAGGCTTTCGGAAACTACAGAACATATTAGTCTTCTAGAAAGAAAGCTTAGGGTCTTGTTCGTTACATACCCATTTCCAGAGCTCGACCCAACACCAGTGACGATGGATGCTCCCAAAGCCATAATCCTCAACTCCGGCCTCTTGTCTTGACGAGCTACAAGTCTAAAACCATTTGAAAAGAGAGTCGTCTCGTTGAAGTCAGGTTCATATGAAGCGTAATCCCCAGAAGGCGCAGCGTCAACTCTGCCCAAAAGGGCAAGAGCCGGCACCAAAAGACTGACAACAGCTCTCAAATGCATGATTAAGGACAACCCGACTAACAGGAGACAAAAGATTGGACGTCAGACAGACTGGCGAAAGCAAAAACCAGCGCCGGAATATGGACCTTTAATAGGAAACGACAGGAAGGAGCAATTCCCTCAGTTGCGACTCTAAGCGGCTTTGCCGCAAAGGTTCCAAAACGACTCCGGTCTATCGTAGAATTCTGCAGTCCGCTTCCAGGGTTGTGGACAAGAAAAACATGTATTGCAAGGGAAAAAATGCAATTGTACGTACTGTCCGCCACTACACGAACATCTAGATCCTCTAGCCATCTAGCCGACCAAAAGGGCTGAAGAAACAATCTCCTGTGCCTCATACTGCGGATAGCACTTTAGACCAGGCCAGTGGGAAAGCATGGAGATATGGTGATGGCCAAGTCTAGGCCACTAGCAAAGCTTCAAGAATCAAGAGTAGCTCGACCGGGCGTCGTATTTTGTCTCCTAGCCGCCTTGCCTGATACCACTGTTGACCGAGGACCAAGAGAACCAAGAGCAAGGAGTGCATCGAAAAATTTCAAGCAAATGCTAAGTCCTGCAGGGTGTCGAGGCCATTTCGTGAAAAGTCCATCAAGACCCATACAGGATACAGGGGAAATGCGGCGACAAATTTAAATCCCCTGCCTCGGACCAGGACTTCAATACAACGTGGTACTTCAACCAGGTACCTGCGCCAAAATACATATCGGCTGCCCCTGTCGTTTGCATTATCGCGTCCCTGGGCGCATCCTTCTCTCCTTTTATACACAGTAGTACTGGTACCGACCCGCTGTCACACTCTATTGACCAGTCCAAATGAAGAAGGTGACTAATAGCCAAGCTTCAATCCTGCTTTGCCAAGTTTAAGCGAGCGGTTCAACGATATCTTCGCCGCTTTCTTGTCCATGGACGGGATATAATACTCCGGAAAGCGAGATCATTTCAAAGAAGTTTACCAGAAGGATTTCAAATCACAGTTGTATATTCCTGCAATGTATGAAAGCTTTCTTGGCAAAGGTTCCATGAAGACGGTACTTTTGTGTTATAGCCAGGCACGACTTACTTAGCCACCCCGAGGCAGCTAAGTATTACCAAGCTTTGCTCGCTGTAGGGGTCAAATACCCTTCTTGTGTTCGCGGATTTCGAAGTATTACCTTCATCCAGGATTCTCTCCCTCGAATTTTCACCCAGATTTGGGCTCACATTCAAGACCCTGACACCCCAGACTACTTGAAAGAATACATAGTGCTGGTTTATAACAGAAGAATCAGTTTACAGGGCTGCTGCATTTACTTCTGAAGAATGGTTTCCTGCAAAAGTGACTTGTCGGAAATCACGTGCTTCCGGGGAACTCCAGTCAGGAGGACGTCGACCATGGCGATCTTAACGTCCAGCTCTTTGATCAGAGAATGGTGTTCAAGTGGGTACAGAAGCACATGTCGAAGGTGCGCCTCTACTTTTCAACTGCAATTAGTTATTTTCAATTTCCCCCTTGAAACCTAGTTTGGAGGTGAACCTACAAGTGTCACGGTTAGAGGGAACTCAGCTGGAGCTGCAACCGTCGATTTGCATCTTTGAGCGTACCGGGGAAGGGAGGGAGGTCTATATCATAGAGCCTACGGATCTTCGCCATCATTCAGCTTTCAACTTACCGTCGCCGAATCTCAGTATCAGTATGACAGCCTCGTTAGCAGAGCCGGCTGCGACGATGCCACCAATACACTAAGATGCTTGAGAGAGCGCTGGATGTCAAATTCGAACGTCATCACCGAAGACGCTACTCCAGACTACACTTATTATCTTCCAATTCCTGAAGGTACCACTTTTGATGGGGTATGATCAGCATACCGAAACTATTTTTGCTCTACATTACTGACATGCCACCAGAAATTGTGCCAGCCAGGGAACGAATTATGCGCCTAAAAAACTTTGACCCTCGACGAGATGAGCTCTTTCCTGCGCAATCAGTCTACTAAAGTCACTACGACTCAGTCCCCAATTATCGACAAGCTTTGGCCCAAGGCAGAACAATTCCCGAACAAGGGGCCCTACTGGCGCACTGCTTCCAATGCGTACGGAGAAATCAGATACAATTGCCCAGGCATTGCTATAACATCAGCCTATGATGAAGAGTGTGTTGCCAACACTTTCTTGGACAGGTACGCATTAAATGATGTCGATTGCCTTCATTTTCCCCCTGTCGGTTCTGATGTCGTCAATAATCCAAAGAACAGCTACAATGTCAGAGATCCAGCCCTTGAAGCATCTGGCACTGGCGCCAGTCACGTTTCTGACACGCTTTTGCTCTGGGGCTATGGAGTACACGACATTGAGCACTACTTCAAAATGAGCGTCGTACTATCCAAATGACACCAATGCACACATCGGCCCTATGTTGCGTGGATACTGGTCGTCGTTCATCCGCACTGGAGACCCAAAAACATAGCGTTTGGAAGGTTCCCCCATTTGGGAGCGCTTTGACAGACAGAGGCTGCGAAGAATAATTTCGAAACAAACGACACAGCCATGCAGGTGATATGACACCAGCAGATCTTAAAGAAAGATGTCGGTATGCCAGCGGAATTGGGGGAAGTTTAGGCTCGTGATATGATGGTCCTTCCAGACCGCAGATTGCCGATGCTGGTCCGCAGTCACATACATACTTCTCAGAGTCAAAGACGAATTGGACGGCTAGTAGCAAGTGTAGCCCCAAGATGATTGTCGATTTCCGCAGAGATTTGCCAATTTTGTTTGATTTCTCGGCTTTTGGCCCTTGCTATTTGCTCGACTGTGTATATTTTACCCAGCATCCTCCAATCCACGTGCCATTTGTCCGATTCGGGGAAACTTCAACAAATTTCCAAGCAGCACCTCAGTTAAGTGTCTATCAGGCTATGTGGTGCTTTTTGTCAGGACGATCAGAGAGGGCCATGGCATTGCCGTTGAAGTACCGATGAGAAATATTGCTATTGTCGAATCTCTAAGATGCCTATTCCTCCCACACCTTGATACCCACCGTCACTGGTGTTCGACCATAGTGTGTGTTATCTCTCCTCTTTTCTACATCGCCGTCAGTATTCAAGCCGAAGCCTCGATTCTTGGTCGGGGACATGAGCTGTCAAATCAGTGACGACTAAATTGCTTCCACTGCGGGCAAGTCTCTTCTGGTCGGCGGTGTAGCTCGGCTCTATCATCCTATTCAGAGACCCCATGAGCTAGGCTACTATAGGGACATTTGTGATTGGTTTATTAGCATGTCCCATTGTTGTTCTCGGGCTGTAAATTACGAGTAATGGTTGGCAACATGGGTGGTCGGCTCGGTATTTTTTAGCGTCGGTAAATTCGATGGCACTCCTCGACGGAATTCTAGTTGACGTGTTTCGGCTCTCGGCAGACGGCATGCAGTCCAATGGTTTACCTGGGTGCTCTCAATGCCTCATTTGGAATCCGCTAAGTCTATCCATAGCAGGGTGGTGAAGACACGAACAATATTTATCACAATATTTATTTATCCAATTTAGTTTCCAGAGCAAGAATCGCAAAGCAAATTGTCAACAAAGTACAAAGGGTAAGAGACTGCATATCAAAGCTGCAATTACAGATCAAAGGTTTCTTGAAGCAGTTATGGATGAACAGACGCCCCTGCTTTGCGACAGAGATGGATATCCAGCGGCGAGAGACCAGACTCAGGTTAGATATGCTGGGCTCATGTTCGTTTCACTCACTGACTAGATTCAAGAGCCTGGGAGACATCGAGTCAGCGGAAAGCTCCCAAAGGCAGAAGCCAACGGCTTCGGTGTTTGCGATTCTGTCTGTGTTATTGATAGGTACGTTATCCAAAAAGAAAGACGAGTAGAGATGCACCCTGATAGTAATTGTGCAATAGGCGTATTTGTATCTCAGACGGATCTATCCCTGATGCTGACCACTTATGGCGAGATATCCTCAGAATTTGATAGTTTCGAGAGTGGAAGTTGGCTACTTTCAAGTTACATACTAGCCATGTGTGTAGCTCAGCCATTGGTAAGGATGAAGAGCTGCTTCCGCTATTGACGAAATGGCTGCTGATGCACTGTGCGTAGTATGGCAAATTGAGTGACATCTTCGGACGGAAGTCTCTTCTTCAATGTGCCTATATGCTCTTCACGATTGGCACGGCTGTATGGTAAGTTTTTTCCACGGTAAATCATTGCTTGCTGAACGTCGCAAAGTGGTCTTGGACAAACCATGGGGCAAGTGATCATGGGACGCGCTATAGCTGGTCTCGGAGGTGCAGGAATGGTTTGCATGGTGTCCATATTATTGACAGGTGAGTGTTTCGCTTCAGGCCATTTCGAGCGAATAATTGACATGTCAGACCTTCTTCCGGCCCGGGACGTTGCCGCTTACAGAAGCTATGTCAACGTCGTACAAACCGCCGGGAGGAGCTGTGGCGGCGCCGTAGGAGGAGCACTTGCACAATCAATCGGGTGGCGTTGGTCAGTACTGAAGTTCTCCACCTTTTGTCACCGAGGCTGATTGATCAGGACGTTGCTTTTGCAATGCCCATTCTCAGCTTTGGCCATCCTTCTGGTGTGGTGCAAACTCAGAGCAAAGACGCCACTGGTGAATAGTGAAGAGGAAGACAAGGAGACATTGACTCAAAAGCTGAGACGAATCGACTTCTTTGGGGCTGCTCTCATGATGACAACAATCCTTTCACTACTTCTTGCTGTGGAGATAGGTGTGGGAAAACGTTCAATTCTTGATCCGTTCCTACTCGGCCTGATAGTGATGACCCTTTGCACTGGGACTCTGTTCTGCTTCGTCGAAAACTATTGGGCAAAAGAGCCTATATTTCCTTTGCATTTGTTCGGGTGTCGGGCAGTCTGGACCTCCTATTCGATTCTGGCCATCCAGAACGCTTTGCAGCTCACGGTAAGTGTTCCAAACGTGAAAGACATAAGTTTGCTGCTGATGAAACATCCCAGCTTACGTCAGAGATTCCACTGTACTATCAAGTTGTACAAGGAGTGTCTCTTGGAGCTGCTGGGGCATATCTTCTGCCCGCAATTATTGGAAACACCGTCGGTGGTATCGTGACGGGAGCATGGATCAAGAGGTACATGGGATTGCCATAGACCTTTTCCCCGCAGCTAACAAATCTACCAGGTCTGGCCGTTACAAACTTCCTACTATCCTTTCCGGTGCCTTCGCATCAATTTGCTTCACTGCCCAGGTTATTTTCTGGCACGGTCATACAAACATCTTCATGTCATTATTTGTCTTTTTTGGTGGTCTTGCCACTGGAGTATCACACTCTTCCACGTTCGTTGCGGTCTTCGCAGGCGTGGAAAAAGAATCAGCAGCCATCGCTTGCTCGGGACTTTATTTGTTCGGTAACATGGGTGGTGTAACCGGCTTGAGCATTACGAGCGCCCTGTTCCAGGTATACCTTCGGTCGAATCTAACCAGTTCACTCAGTGGCATACCCTCTGCTGGAGAGGTGAGTCTTCTCTTTTGCGACTGAGGGTAGAGAAAGTGACCTGAAATTTCCTCTAGATTATCAAGTCGGCAGTTTCTAGTGTTGAATATGTGACACACTTGAAGGGTCATATTCACGACTTGGTCGTGAACTCCTATGTCGATAGCTTTCAAGCAATCTTTAGTACGTACAGTATTTTGGTATAGTGATGGAAGTACTGACTGAATATTGCAGTCATATGTCTTGCCTTTGCATCCTTGGAAAGCTTCATTGCCCTGTTCATGGGAGAGGAACGCTTGGATGACTAGTCACTGTGTGTGGGCCACTTATGACCCACAAGTGAAGCATTGGCTCGACGGCTGATTGTTCGACGAGATAGCGGAGTGAATCGGAAGAAATTGCATAGAAACCACTTGGAAATAATCACAAAAGCGAAATGTACATACCACTAGCATTCCGACTATATTAAAGGTGTTCTTTGCTTTGAAGCGGTTGAGACGAGTCTCAACAAGACCGCCAATCTACCATGCAAGCTCAAGCCCATCATCAAGCTAAACTCCAAGCAATATCTTTTCCCCTGTCCAGAGACACTGAAACTTCCTCTCAGTTCGCGTCGCAGCAGCCAAATTTCCATTCCTTTCACAGCAATCCCGTGCACAGCGCGAGGATTCCGTACAAGAGACTGCTAACTATGCCTGACGAAATACACACCGACCTCTATATTGTGCCTTGTACGCCATGGTCTGTTAAGCGAGATATCTATATAGCGGTAGATGTGTCAATTGGGCCAGCGACGTTGCGGTCGGTTTCCAGAAATGGCAATAATCAGCCGGAGCAGCACGGCCACATACTACTTCATGATAACCCCTCCAACAAGATAGAAAAAGCGGTTCTTGCAGGGTGGCTTCTTACGGTGCAAACGAAAGAGTCAGCCTCGCTAATTCAGAACAATACTGCCTTAGCTGAACACTAATGATCGAGTTATGGTACAAAGTCCCGTTTTGATCTGATTCTAAGTCTTGCTCTATCCACATAGGTCTAGATCCAGAGACTCCACTGCCCATGATACTGGAAAGTCTTCTGCTTCCCATAGGTGTCGGCTGTTCCTTGCACCCCAGCGTTTTCCGACTCGTCTCCATTACCCGAGCGAGACTGTCCAAAAGTGTTAGGTAATTGAGGCCCTTCGGAATCTCTGAGGTATCCCAATTCACATTTTGTGAATGACACCTTGGGCTGTGCCTCGTAGAAAGCGTCGAAATTCTTCGCTAAAGCCCCCTCAAGACCCTTCACGTCGCCATCTGGATGCATCACCTTCCAGGGATTTCTGCATTCTTCTCGTTTGCAAGACTTGAGCACCATGAGGAGCGTGTCTAGTCGGGCGACAACTTGTGCAAAGCTCTGGCCAGCAATCTCGAAAGAGTCTGATGCTGACTTACTCGCGAAGATGTTGTGCATTTGGCCCGGGTCGTCCTAGAGATTGTTAGTGTCAAATACTCCGTGAGAAACGATGAGGTACTTACCCTGACATTGTAAAACTCTTTCACATTGCTACACCAAACGGAGTAGTACAAGTTGTAGTCTCTTCCAACCAGCCGGACTGACTTGTATGTGTTGTTGACATAAAGATTTCGTCCATTGTAACCTGTCCCGGGATTGTAGGTGGATCCTCTGTAGCCGTAGACTCCCTCGCCAAACGCTTGACCCCAGAATTCGATATTGACGTGCTCTGATCGGTCCTCGACGTCATCACCATCATGTAGAGGTATCGGAGCGCCATCAAATTCCGGATTCTCAGCACCAGCAAGCTCGAGGATGGTAGGGCTCAGATCGGTATGTGCGGTCACCACGTCGAGAGTCCTGCCAGCAGCGATGCCTGGGCCACGGACAACAAGTGGGATGTGAATATCGGTGTCGAATCCGCATTCCTTACCCGGATGCATCCGATGCTGACTGATGTGGTAGCCATTGTCCGTGGTGTAGAAGATATAGGTGTTGTCCAAAAGGCCTTTGCGATCGAGCATTTGGACGAGGTTTTCGACCATTTCGTCTACTGACTGTAAGGCTCGTAGTCGGGAACGCTGGTATTCATCATTGTAAGCAATGACAGTATCATTGAGCCGCGGCAGTTTCGAGATCCATTCAACTCCGCCTTGCTGTACGATCTCAGTGACTTAAATTTTAAGAGATGGCGATTACTGACATGTTCAGGATTGAAGTTCTCTGTGCGTGGGATGACATAGTCTTTGAAGAGATGAGCATGTCGCGCCGCATACTTGGGTGCATCTGCGGTCACAGGGTGCGTTCTCAAATTTATATCGCCATGAGGGGCAATTGGAGCAGCAACCAGGAAGAATGGCTCTGGATGCATCATCGCTTCATCCAGAAAATCATACGCCTTCTGTGCCACAACATCTGGGGAGTATTGACCCTCGTAGCTGACCGGTGGTGCACCATTTCTCGTCATTCTTGCATTCATGTACTCGTACGTGTTCGGGTCGAGAATGAAGTCCGATCCATTGAATCCGCCAACAGGAGGGTCATTGTAGTTGTCAACACTGTGCGCGTTCCAAAGCTTGCCACTATAGTATGTATTGTATCCAGCTTCTTGTAACCAGACCGGCAGGTAGTTGTCGTTGATACCCTCTCTAACTACCTTGGGATATCCGCCTGTGACTGGCATCAGATCCTGTTCATCTTGTTCAAATGCGGAAGTGTACTTACCGAACGGTGGCCACAAGTCTGTCACATTTGTGTTATGAGCAGCACGTCCCGTCCATAAATTGACTCTGGAAGGACAACAGATAGCGACGGTGCAGTAATGATTGGCGAAAAGCGTGCCTTCATTGATCATGTACTTGTGAAGCAATGGCATATGTTGCATCGATTCCATATGCCAGTCTTGATCGTCAGTGAGGACGAATAGGATATTGGGCTTCTTCGCTACCGCGAAACCGGTAAAGAGCATGCCTGCCCAGAACAGGGGATTTCGAAATTCAAGACGCATATTGAAGGATGTTCCTGAATTCTGAAAGGCTGAGATGTTTCCCAGCTGTGTTCCGACTATACACAAGATCTAGGTCGGAATCTTTGAAGGTTATGCGAAAAACAATGACAATACAACAAGCTGCAGAATTTGAAAGAAACATACTACGCTGCTATTATATGAACGGGATATTCGTAGCCTCGCAGACACACATCAGGGATACAGCTCTAGCAGCAGTATCCTGGCATTGCCCCGGCACCCGGTACCCGGCCCCCCACTCGGCTGGCGTGCTCGGCTGTCTCGGTTACGCTAGGAGGCCTCGCCTAAGAAAGTGCCTAGGGCAGCCGAAGGGGGGGCCCTCATCCAAGACAGATAGATGGACATGCTCGGCAATGGTGGAGAGCAATTTGTTCTTCGATGCCGATGTGAGCCGTGAGACGGAATTAAGACTAGACCAATCGTCGGAAACTGTATACTGTTGGAGGCTATACTTGGTATATATTTAGTACAGAGCTATTGAGCTATCTCAGCTTGCATGCGCCATCTCAAACCACTCATCGAAAATCCATCCGAAATTATCAAGAGCGCCTAAATCTGCAGACTGAGAAGTTGAGATGCTACATTGAGTGGTGACAACATTTTCGAACAGTCCCATTCTGGGACACATGCTAGGAGGGAAGGGAAATAGCTCAAGGAGAGACTCCATGGACAAGTGGTCCCGCTCTCCAGAATGTATGGCAGGAACAAACACGTGCGACATGGCAGATGATCCCCCATCTCCTTTCGATCTACGTAACCTCTCCACCGTGTTTAAGATGGTCGTCGTTTGTGGCCACTTCAGCTGCATTTGCTTCAAAGCCCGAACGATTATCTCCAGTTCTTCTGTGCAAGTCCCACCGTAATCCATGTGACTTCCTTCGTAATGAATAAGAGGGACAGTCGCTACCATGAGATACCAGTTGTTGATGGAGGTCATATAGTTGATGTCATCTCGGTGGTCCAACTCCTCGGTCAGCCGTGCGATGCATGAAGATGCAACGAGTGAAGCCAACGAAGTGGTGGTCGAACGAATTGCATGCCCGCATACGTGAAAGAAAGTGATGATGCAAGTAAAATAACACATATAAAGCTCATAGATACCTGGTCGATAGGCTCTTCTGTGGTCTCTGTACAGCCGTATGTTTTCTGGTACACTTTCCACCCACGCTTTGAGTGCATCAAGAATCACCATGGCCTGCTCGGAAATGCGAATTAGCGGATTGCCTCTGATCTCGCGATTCTGTCATCAATAGATGTAAAAGCCGTATCATCAACATACCTGTGCTGAAGATGGTTTTGTCAGACGAGATGCCAAGTCAAGCATCCTGCCGAGCTCAGTCCCCAAGCCTGTAAATGCGATGAAGATATGTGCCTCTTCCGTCTTATTGCCAAAGTCTGAAACTTGGACGGGTGCCACACTGAATTCATGAGGGTTTATACCCATTGGTCTTCCATAGGCGGCAGCGACAAACTTGTCTTGGATCTAATTGACCCATCAGTACAGCCTAGCAAGCTGTTAGGTTACACTTACGTAAATGGACCAAGCAATTCTGCGGGCAGTAGAAGCGTGAAGTAGAGTTTGATAACTACTTTCCCGATGTAGGCCCATCTGGAATAGTTGACGGACTGATACGCCGATCCAGTACCAACCACTGTCAAAATTGAGGTCCAAAGGCGGTTTCGTGTGCCACAATGAGATCAGGCAGACAGCTTTCAGCCTCGTTAAAGGGTCCTTCTCTCCTCCGTGATTGAGTAATGCTTTGACTTTCACATAGAACTGTTCTGAAGTAGCCAGAGAGGACGTCCCGCGAGGATGACGGAGGACGCTTCCAACCAATGCCACTGCCTGGAAAAGAAGCACCGAAGGACTTTCGGGATCAAGATCTGATGGATCTACTATAGGTATACGATGATACAAGTGTTTGAAGTAGATGTCAGACGATGCTTCCATGGCAATATTTGAAGGCAAAGTAGCGGCCCCGATGACTCGGAGGATCATGTCATTGGTGAGATCTGTGAAGGCTCCATATTCGCTGGTATCGCTAATAGCATCTGCAGAAGGCCAGGACATCAACGACTGTTCGCCAATATATCCCAGAGGGTATGATCTCCTTTCATTGGATGGTGGCTCTGTTTCAGGTCTGGCAGCGGATCTGAGTTGTGGTAGCGGGGGTATTGTAGTTGGAACGTTGATCTTCTCATGCTGCGGAGCATCTTGTATCGAGACAGGCGAGAATGCTTCATATGATGTTCTCTTCTGTCCTGCGGATGACCTGTGACGACTTCGAGGTCTAGTTTTATGTCAGAATCGAGACGAGACAGATACTCATGGGCTCTTACACGCATACGTGATTGAGTCGGACACAGTTCCCGCAAGTGCCTCTATGCGGTTGATCTTGTAGATCGCATTTGACCTCGAAGAAATTCGTCAGCTCGGTACACTTCGAGGTGCGCCGCTCGGCACATTTATGTGCTGGTGTTGATGAACATACTTTGCGGGTGTGGCATTGAGTGCACACAATCCTTGCACGTTCTCCCGCAGTTGCGGACATCATTCAAAGTAGCTGCAGGCTGGCTCTACGTGCTAGGAAGAGAATCGTTGTTGCAATTCCTCGACTTGGAAAAGAGCCGGTGTACTCGGTGATTCTTGGGGTTCATATTGGAAATGCAAAGAGGCAGACGGCTAAGTGGGATGGTGCAAGCGAATATGATGAAATTCCATCCCCGCCTTTTGCAATTGTGACCAAACCCGAACAGGGTCTCCCCACAGACTACCCCAGGCCCACCACAGATGAATGCAGAATAGCTAGCTTGGACGTCCCAGCGGTGGGGTAGCACTAGGAGGAAGATCGATGTATGACAAGAAGGAAAGCTCACCCCCTTCGGCACTCTCGGTAATGGACAAACGAGTCAAAGAAAAATTCATTGCTCGGCCGGCTATCAGGTTTGAGCCCTCTGAGAGGAAAAGAATAGAACCCAGTTACATTACCGCCCAGTAGTATCTCGCCAAATGCTTCAAGAGACACTCTTGGCCATGTTCCCCGCTCGTCCACAAATCCACAGCTGAAGCCACCGTCGGCATCATTCTGGAGTACAAAAGAAGGGTCCCAGGCAATGCCTGGAAGTGCTGCATGTTTGAATCATTCCACAGTCCATCTACTTCGAATAAATATCGCAAATCAGTACCAGGTTCCATAGATTATCATGGCTAACAACGAAAAAGACTTCGAGATGCAGCCAAACACCGAAGCTATCGAGCATCTGGACAAACCTCAGGTTCAAGCGTCACGACATGACCAGGACATCGACGAGAAGTACACCCATAAGGAGCAGAGGAAGATCATTCACAAGGTTGATCGGCGTCTTCTCATTGTTCTCGGACTGATGCAAGCTGTCTCCTTCCTGGATAGGGCAAATATTTCCAATGCCAACATCGCTGGGTGAGGAATACTTCCCTACTTCGGTTACCGTGCTTTGTGCTGATCAATTAATAGTATGGAAGAAGAGTTGGGTCTAGGAATTGGCACTCGATACGTATGTATTCCGTTAACTTCACTGTAATCCGCAACTCATCTTGTTCTAGTCCATCGTCCTTCTGGTCTTCTTTGGACCGTATATCCTGCTTCAATTTCCGGCCACCCTTGCTATTCGCAAGATTGGACCTAGAGTGTTCCTGTCCACGATTGTGTTGATATGGGGAGTGGTGATGATGGTCAGGCTACCGCACTCCTTCTCAAGCTTTGGCTAATTTATTGAAGTGTTTCGGTTTTGTTCACGACTGGAAGGCTCTGACGGCACTTCGAATACTTCTAGGTGCTCTCGAGGCAGGATGTTTTCCGGGTCAATATTACTTGCTCTCCATGTGGTACTCTCGCTGTAAGTGATACTCTGCTCTTCCACATATGCAGGCTCTAACGCTCGTTACAGACGATATGCACAAACGTTTCTCAATCTGGTACCTCATTGGAGTCCTTGGGTCCGCTTTCGGTGGTATCTTTGCGCTGCTCTTCACACAAATGGCAGGCCTCGCAGGTTATGGAGCGTGGCGATGGATCTTCATCATGGAAGGAATTATTACTTGTCTGATCGGCATACTTGGCTATATTTTCATGGTCGATTTCCCTGAGCGTGCTCATACAGCCTGGAGCTTCTTGTCCAAAGATGAGGCGGATTACATCATCAGACGAATCAATAGAGATCGACAAGATGCCGAAGGCGACAAATTTTCCTGGACGAATTTTCTGACACCAGCTCTTGACTTTAAGGTCTGGGTTTTCGCCTTGATGTTTTTGTCAGTGAGCCCTCATCAATACTGTAGAATGTCTCTGCTAACAGTATACTCAGTTGCGCAACTATCGGAGCTTACTCTGTCGGGTTCTATCTTCCATTGATCCTAAAAGGGGAGCTTGGTTTCAGCACAGAAATTTCTCAGGTCCTAAGCTCGCCACCTTACCTGTTCGCCAACGTCGTGATGTTCCTCGAAGGCTGGGTTTGCGACAAGTATCGTATTCGAGGGCCCTGCGTGATATTCAACTCTTCTATGTCGGTCGTCGGACTATGCCTCATGGCCTATACGAAAGTGCCAGGGTCACAGTACCTTGGGGTCTTGCTCGTCACAGCAGGCTGTAGTGCGAACATCCCGGCAGTCATGGTTTACCAAGCAAACAACATCAGAGGCTCTTGGAAACGAGCATTTTGTAGTGCCAGCTTGATCAGTTTTGGAGGGACAGGGGGAATCGCAGGTTCTCTTGTGTTCCGCTCTCAGGACGCTCCAAAGTATCTTCCGGGCATCTATGCTACAATCACGTAAGTTCTGTCCAATTCTGGGGTCAATCTCGTCCATTGTTCATTAGCTGACTAGAACATGGCACCAGGGCCAATTGTCTCTCCATTATTCTTGTGACTTTATTAAGTGTGTATTTTTATGTTTGCAATAAGAGAGCAAACCGAGGAGCCTTCATCATCGAAGATCTAGCCGAATTCCGTTATACTCTATGATCATATAACACTAGAAGGCTATATGAGCTGGGGATACAAGTCAACTGAGAGATCTAGTTCTGATGCGAATCTTAGGATAGAGAATTTTCTTTGGAAAGTTGACTTCAGTCGCAACAATCTATGCAGCATATATCCGCGGTTATTGTGGGAGGGTATCGGCATCGCAAGAGTCCAGTCTCTTGTATAGCGATTGCCTTCTTGAAGTGTCCACTCTTCTGAAGAAAGGAGGAATGAGTCAGTGTCTTGTCAAGCAGCATGCGTTCATTTCGGTGTTGCCTACCATCAGTGAAGCTTTTCCAGGCATAAAAAGTTCGTAGCGGTGAAGTGACTTCAATGTAGATCCTCGACTCAATACTTGCGGAACGGGGCATTGAGACAACGAGGAAGCCAGCTGCGAGTAGCGCATGTGACAAATAAGCTCTGATTTCTACTAGCCAAAAGAATCTATGGAGGGAGAGAACCATTACCCATGGTCCGCGCCAGCGCGGGGTCGGACTCTCCCTCATCAATACAAGAACCAGAAATGACCATTGAATGTTGAGATAGGAAAGGGAGCCAGGACAGAAATGCAAGACAAGAGAGAACAACAATTGAGAATGGGAATATGCGAATCCCGACACTCTGAATGAAAGCCCCGATGCCGAATGGGAATAATGCAGCTCCGATTTGTCCCGCAGATGCCCCGAATGAGACAGTCGCAATATGTAACTCTGAAGGCAAGAGTCGAGTGACCATAACAATCCCAGAGGCGAACATGGGGCCCATAAAAAAACCAATGAGACTCATTAAAACCACGGATGATGTATTTCCCGGCACCAAAGCAAATGTAACCTGGAACGTGATTGTGACGAGAAAATAGCCGACGGTCGCTCGAACCACGCCAATTGTGTCAGTCACGACACCCAAAGTGAATCGTCCGAGAGCCATGGCACTCCAAAACCCAGATGAACACATGCTAGCCAAATATGGTGATGCGTGGCGATATCGAAGCATGAATGGTACAGTCCAGCCGGATATTGCCGTCTCGATGCCAACATAAGCCAAGAAATACACAGCTGCTAGCCAAGTAGCGCGATACTTGAATATATGTTTTAGAGAGGCCTCTTCGAGTTGCTTCTCCGCACGATACTTTGTTGCATTTTCATGTCGACAAGCGAAAGACAGTAAACACAGCTCGATGAAAGAAGCTGCAACCTAGCAAATGTCAACATGACGGCACTGTATGGCATCGACTGAGCAGGGACTCACGAGAACATAATACCAGTCATACCAAGGTCTGTTCCACGCAGGCAAAACTGTCCCAGCAAGGACAGGGCCAATGGCCGCCCCGACAGAATATGAGCCTTGCAGCATTCCAGTGACGGTATTTGCATTATGGACTGTTGCAGCCCAGGCACACAAGGACCCATCGAGAAATCCAGCTCCCAAGGCCACAGCAGAAAATGCTACCAACACGACAGGGAAGGGAGGATGAGTGGCAACCAGCAAGACTCCAAGAATGTGTAAAGTGGGTGCAATCACGGAAACGCCTCTTTGTCCGGGTTTCCAGTGTACTGAACTACTGAGCTGTGCTGCGATAATGTAACCGACAGGGCCGACGACGAAGACGAGAGAGACGTGGATGTCGGTCAAGGAGTAGTGTCGGGTGAGTGGTTGTAGCATCACTCCGATCGACGAAGTAAACAAACCGAGAAAAGCGAACGAATACATTGCCGCGCCTATTCGGAGAGTCATCCGAGGGTGGGGGTCAACATCTTGTGTAACCACGGTGGGAGTAGTCGAGGGATCGGGTTCTCCGAGAAGCGGACTCTCCTCTGTCGTTGGTCCAGCCAACATGATGTTTCAGCTCAGGACTTCACGCAACGCTTGTTTCTCCTTTTCACTCAGAACACCTGGGTCAACGGGTAAGAAATAGATTCCAAAAGATGTTGTGGATAGATGGTTGACCGGCGTCGTCGTCGAGAGGTGGGGGAGGCTAAGCTACTAAATAATCCTTACAGCCTTATCGGCTGCTAGCTTCAAACACGCCGAAAAGTATCACTAGCGGGGCGACAACGACATCCAACAACAACGATCTTTACCGACTGTCTGTTGTGATCGATGCTCCTCTGCCTCCATATGCTGCTAAATCATGCTCACGCGAGTTCTACCGAAGATAAGATAAGAATGGGCGGACTTTGATTGCTACATGGTGCCTTCAGTCTAATGTTGTGACCAATTCTCGGTACTTTTCCACGATAACATCCATACCATGCATGTTGAAAGCCACGACATGGTTTCCTGATTGGAAAATGTACTTCAGCTGGCGTGTAAGTCAAATCATGTAAGCGTTCTTATTCGAGATTTTGCTTCAGTAAGCTGATCTAGAAAATGGTAGTACGTGAGGGACACACTCAGATGTCTACCACATCCCGGTCGCCCATCGCACCTTCTTCAAACGACAGCTCTGCCATAAGATCGAATTCATACACAAGGAATGAGTGAGAAATCGGCCAAAGAGCAACACATCCAACAAACTAGTCCTGGATCATCCATTCTCGAGCTCCAAGTAATGGTTCATCCTGCATTGTAACAACAAGAACAATGTACGCAACCTGATCAGCCCAGTATCCAACCTTGCAGACACAACTATCGCAGGTGATATCGCATGCCCACGTCGCAGCTCGACGAATCGCGACTGCCAAGCTAACTCGATGGCCAAAGACATCTGGCAAGCCTTCGATGGCATGGATCTCCTCGAGGTCTCGGGAATACATGACGTTGCTAAAAGCAGGACCGCAGTCGTGGCAGAGTCGAGGGACTTGGATACCCGGGACATTGAAGAGATCTGCGACGGTGCGAAGTATTTCGCAGTTGGCCGAGAGACAAGATCCGAGGCGTCAGACTTCATTGCTCGAGCCCACTCCGAGCCCACGTCTTTCTCCAAGTCATAGCCCTTCAACATCAAGTCTCGGGATGCGAGATGTAGGTTTTGCTGTTCAGCAGGTATTGTTTCATGGTCGATTGTTGTACCGGTGTGGTTCTTGATTGCGAGAGATGCAGTGGCTGCATCTGTAATTTGGATCTCCTTGAGGGCTTCAATTGCATTCACAATTGTCTCTATTCCTTTGGTCATATTCACAGCAGGAATCATTGAAGCAATCATTCAATTGGGAACAGGTCACCGAGATTGCTGGGATTTGACGCGCATGTACTCAGAAATGAAGTGAAATAGGCCCAAAGAAAGAAGAGCTCTTTGCCTGGGCGATTGATGACGTTGAAGATTCGTTGAATATCTTGCGTTCCAAGTGTCGCATTCCAATTGACAGTGGACAGCAACACTAACTTGAAGAAGAAGGGGCGAGACGAAAGGGCTTGTACGGTCAGCAAGTACCCCGAAGATCGTAATTTGAGCAACATCGTAAACTGACAATTCGAGATAACTGAGTCACAACGCATGCGAAACAAATTGCTAAAGTCGTCTTTGGCACTGCTACGTTGGCCGGACCAATCAATTCCCCAGGGTTGCTGTACAATGAGCAAAGTCGGCAGATCACCCCACGAAATGTACCGCAGTCGACGTACGCTTGAAGAGAAGCGAGATATGCTCTGATGCTCAACCAAATACTTGGATTTTGTGATGCAGCATTTGTTTTCCTTCGGCCAATTCAATTCGTGTACTCCTACTCCCCTGCTGTGCAAATTTCATATTCACCCTCCCTCCCTCCCTGCAGCGCAGCACTCAAGTAGAGTGAGCAGCTTATAGATATGAGTCTAGAGACCAGCAGTAGGTGAATTCAATCAGCAATTCGCTCATTGATTATGATTTTTGTGCGCAGAGAAGTGGCACTCATATTTCTTTATCTATCTACTCGCTGAACAAAGCACCTTTATTCCTCCATTTCTACGCGGTCGTCTCTTTCCTTTTCCTTATCTCCAATCTGCAATCTTGCTCTCGAAGTCTGCAGCCACCATGCAGCTGACCCAGACTCATGTCCTGTGGGCAGCCATCCTTGGACTTCTCTCCCACTGGACGTACTTCATTCACGGTGAACACCATATGTTGGCTCCAGTGTATGGCTGCCTCTTTATTGTTCTGCTCCCAATCTTGTACCTTCTGGAGTTGCACGTTCATAAGACTGCGTCTCTGGCAGTCCAAGCCGAGATCCATGTCGTTGTCGTCTATCTCACCTCCTTGTTCGCAAGCATTTTCAATTACAGACTCTTCTTCCATCGTCTCCACAGCTTTCCTGGTCCCATAGGTGCAAGAACCTCGAAGATATGGCATGCCTGGAAGGTCAGAAACTCGAAGAACCATCTCCTCATGGACGAGTTGTGCCACAGATATGGCACATTCGTCAGAACAGGTGAGCTTCCTCTGCCAAGCTTCTACGATGCGAAGTGACGTTGACATCTTTCTGAGGTCCTGAGGAAGTCAGTATCTTCCACCCTGAAGCTCTGGTCGCTATGAACGCACCTGGAAGCACCTGCTTCAGATCTGACTGGTATGATGGACTTTACCCACTACAAAGCCTCGCCAATATTCGCAACCCCGTCATTCACGATCAGAGAAGACGTGTCTGGGATAAGGCGTTAAGTGCAACTGGTATGTAATCTTACGCTTTGCATCCTTCTCGAGATCCGCTACTGATGTTCAAAGCTGTCCGTGACTACGATTCCCGAATCATCAAGTACGCAGAGCAGTTTGACCAGCTTATCGCTGAATCTGTTGATCGTCCTGTCGATGTGTATGCAAAGTTCGGCTTCTTCACATCCGATGTGATGAGTGATCTTTCATTTGGGAAGTCTTTCGGCCAGTTGCTCGAGAATAAGTTTCACCATTCGGTCTTGGGAGTCCGCAACTTTATGGGCGTGTTCGGAGCCCTTACTCCTGTTCCCTGGTAAATACCTTTGCAGCTTCTTGCTACCCTTGTGCGCTCGTATTGACATCTGAATCAGGTTTGGACGACTCGGCAACAAACCTATGATGCAACTCAATGGTTGGAAGTCCTTAATCAACTACACGAAGGCCAGTTTGAGAGAGCGAATGGTGGTAAGTGATTTCTCATGGGTCTCCAAGGATGCAGGCCAGCTAACTCCCACCCAGAACGAGCCTCCTGTTCCAGACATCGCTTCGTATTTGCTCAGTGCATCAGCTGGACATCTAGAAGAAGATTCGAACTATCTTGAAGGCGATGCTCTGGTCCTAAACATCGTTGGCAGGTAAGAAGTTTCCGCACCACAACAATGTACTCGTATAATATTTCGGGTGTATAGCGACCAAACAGCAACAACACTCACCGCCCTATTCGCGTACCTCGCTCGGTATTCAAAATATCAAGACCAAATCTTCGACGAAATCAAGAAGATCTCTTCCGTCACGGAGTTCCTAGCAGTCTTGAGACTTCCGGTTCTGAAGAGCGTGATCATGGAAACCTTACGATTGTGGCCACCTCTTCCCACAGGTGTTGGTAGAATCGTCCCCGCTGGAGGTTTGACTATTGCCGGAAGATACATTCCAGGCGGAACGACGATCCTCGCACCTCGATATTCTATCGCTAGATGGGGTCAACTCCCGTGCTTTGCCATTGATGAGGACTTGCTGACAGTGATTAGTGGAGAGTTGCTTCGAGAAGGCTGACGAGTTCATTCCTGAGCGTTGGACGACGAGACCTGAGATGGTGATTGATAAGCGAGCGTACAATCCTTTCTCAATGGGTAAGTCTCTTTGCATTACACTGACGGTCTGCTGCTGACATGAATCAGGCCGCTACTCATGCGTCGGTCAACGTCTGGCTATCAGAAAGATCTCGCATCTTACTGCTCTGCTTGTATCCAAGTACACGGTTGAGTTTGGACCGGATGATGATGGAACGCGCTGTTTTCGGGATATGCAGGATAATGTCACGATGAATGCGGGACGTTTGGATCTTGTTTTTAGACTTCGGAAGGCTGATTGAAAGGAGAGCGGAAGGATGTTGTTTTGGGGGTTGAGGGGGACGAGACCAAAAGTCGAGGCTCCTGCTCAATGCTCAGAAGCAGATCTTAGACAGTCCGACAATAAGGATCCTTCGTAGTTTTCCGTATGTCTCCTGTGATACGTAGTTGCTATGTTCAAGATTTGCAGGCAGAATCCATGATCAATGAACAGTGGGATGCTTCGTAAGCGTGACACTCAGCAATACTACCTTGTTGAACCCACAGAGAGAGTTGAAATAATCGTTCACGATGTGCACATATTGGTATCGTTGCACACATTATCCATTTTTTCTACCTCAAACCTAACACATTCTTCTCCATAGCCTTCACACCATCCCTTACACTAGGAGAGAAATGCTTCCTCAGCAGCTCCCCCTCCCAAATAGTAGCAGCATATGGATTGCTTCCCTCAACCTCGCCAGTCAGAGCATCAAAGACTCCATCACCTCTTCTCTCTTCCGTATTCCACAACGATGCGACCTTCTTCTCCTGAATCTTTGTGACTTTGCCCAAGAACGTGGTCATCGCAATACACGACTTCTCAGGAAGATGCAGTGATGTCGTAGCGAGCTGCTTCGTGAAGGCTGCTATTCTCAATGGTGGTACAGCACGTGCTGCAAGAGCAGGTGTGAGGATAGAAGAGAGTGAGCGGAGGAGAAGCACAGTCGTTGTCTGAATGTTGACTTTGTTCTCGGAGTGTGTCCAAGTAGGCATATTCGGATCGGGGAGATGCAAGGATTTGGCATTTAATTCGATATCTGGGTTGAGGGAGAGTGCGTGGAGCGTTCGGTAGAGATGGGTGATGAAGAAGCTGAGATCTAGACTCAGTGTCGCTTGAGCCTTGGCGGCGTCCTGACCTTCGAGTAGTGCGAATGCCGTGATGATACATAGGAGTGCTTCGCGGGTCAAATTACGCTCGGTCTCAATATCTTCTGGGTCCTCCTCGACATCGTCTCCAGTCTCGGCATGACCGATCAAGTCTTTCAACGCCTCTAGGAGATCACCAAATAAGTCTTGGTTGATGAGGTGTGCATATCGAGCCAATCCTTCCAGAACAGCACCCATGAGATGGGGAGATCTCAACTTCAATATCCGGAGGTAGGTGACGAATACCAACTTCAAGGTCTCGGACTGCATCCGATCACGATCTTCGTGACTAACAGTTGCATCAGCTTGTTCCATCTCTTTCTCGACAATCTTCCGTTCCTTCATCATCTTCCTCTCCTTCTTCGTACGGAACACCCTCTTCTCCTTGATCTTCCTCTCAAACTTGTTCTCGGGTTTGTCAATATGATTTGTTGAAGCCCGCCATGAGAATTCCGTCAACAGTCGCAGGTGGAGAAAGGTGTTCAGCACACTCTCGTCCACACGGTATGACCTCTCCTTCATCATCCTGGTCAGGATCGACACCGCATCCAGAGAAGGAGTTCCATCTTCGTCGTTCTTGAACAGTGTTTCTATCGTCTCCCTGCACTTCACGAAATCCTCATCCATCATCCTCGTGCTGAGCTTCTTCACCAGGATCTTCAGTAGATCCCCACGAAAATTGAAATGCGGAACTTCCGTCAGGAGAGTGCATGCACAGGAAATAGCAACGCTCCCCAAACTTGGTCCGTTGTCCTTGGAACCTCCAGACCTGCCAGATCTTCCAGACTGCGAAAGTTTGGACAGTTCCCGGATGTATCCTTGGTATCCACCGACCAGTGCCTGTTCGTATGCCCGTAATTTTCGCACTTCCTTCGACACCTTGGTCTCCATATCTTCTTCGGATAACGGTCGTATCCGGTATCCTGGAATGACATCTTTGTATACAGCCAGTTGAACCCTCAGAGCCAATTTCTTGATCGTGGTATTGTGCGACTGTCCAAATTGCGCCAAAGCTTTGAAAGCTCCGACGTGCTCCTCCGGATCTTCCTGTGTGACCATCAATGCAATCCGAGCCATTTCTTCTTGTGCCTCTAGTATCTGCTGTCGCATTGGGACGGTCGGTTTCTGCTGGACTGGCTCCTCTTCTGATTCTTCCGCACCCAACCATTCTATGTCACTCTCGTCATCTTTGACCTCTTCGACGACCTCAAGCTCCTGTATCTGTCCATCTGATGTCTTTATTGGCAGTCGCGTACTCTCCTTGTCCTTCTTCTTTCCTTTGCGAGGTCTCGTCTCATAGTCTTGCTCTAAATTCCAACTCGATGCTTGCTTGAAAAATGCGCTTGGTTCGGAGGCATTGTCGAGGGTTGAGGGAGACGAATCTTCGCCATCCGTAGGAGGCGGAGTGAGCTTTCGCCTCTTGACTGCTGGGACTCTAGCCATTGTGTCGGAAGTTGTAGGTGTAGTTGAATTTCAAGCGTCTTCCAATGGAGATGGAGGGAAATTTTGAGGGACGCGGCCGCTTCGAGGAAAATTCATCGGATCGGAAAAACTTCCCCGCCCGATGGACCAAAAAAATATCCAGAGCTTCAAAAAATCACAGCGAACTTTCCTGGCACCCACATCCCCCAAATCACCACCGAAAATCCTCACAATGCGCCCCCTCACCGAAACCGAGACGCAGACCCTGTTTGCAAAGCTGGCCAACTATACTGGCAGCTCCTTGAAGAATCTCATTGCTCCTCTGGATAATGGCCCAAACGCTGATCGATTCGTCTTCCGCCTCCACCAGGCTTGTCTTCCCACAGCTTACAGCAGATTGTGCTCGTGCTAACTTGTTTTCAGTCGAGATGTTATTATGTTCGCCTCTCCCTCGCCAATCTTGCAGTCTCAGTAGCCCGCGAAAAGCTCCTGTCACTGGGAACCTGTCTCGGGAAGTTCACCAAGACCGGAAAGTTCAGACTGCACATCACGGCGCTTCCTATCCTCGCAGAACACGCACGATATAAGGTCTGGGTCAAGGCGAACGGAGAGATGCCGTTCTTGTATGGTGGTCATATTGTCAAAGCGCATGTTGGCAGATGGTCGGAGGATTGCCCAGAGCATCAGGGTGTCATAGTATACTCGATGAACGACACACCGTTGGGCTTTGGAGTCACGGCGAGGAGCACACAAGAAGCGCGGAGACTAGATCCAACGGGTATCACATGCTTCAGGCAGGCGGATTGCGGAGAGTACTTGAGAGATGAGGATAGCTTGTTCGCGACTAGCTGAGGTGCTGGAAGAAATCGTATATGGCATTGCAGACGTTGGGAAAGGATATATGGTGTTCTATGGCGTCTTTTCTTTGCTATCTCGAGTCTTGAGAAAGGCTCGAAAGATTTGCTATGTCCCAAGCCGTCGGATGTAGATGTGTGATATATCTTCATGGATCAGCTTGGGGCTGAGGCAAAATACAGACTTTCAATCCCCTACAAGACAACATTTTCATCAAGTTCAAATTTACCCTCCACTATGATTGCAGGAAGCTCGGCATGTTTGGATAACAATGGTAAGTTTCGCAAGCAGAGATATGCGCCGGATCAACGTTCTTCCAACCCCTGTAAATATTTTGAGTATCTTCCACCCTCCGTGCTCTGAGCAGATCGGTCTCACAACAACCCTCCAACCCTACAGCCCTCCACCTGGTCGACATGCGGTAAACTTTCATACACAATGCTGCGACCAAAGCCATCTACATGTCTGCTCTGCATGTTCAGAGCAGCTCGAATTCCTGCCGCAGAAACCAAGAGCCGTTCCCAGCAGACAGCGAGTCTGTATCAAGCTTCGAAGGCAAATGCGCGACCAAATCGGATGGGACTTGCGAAAGCCAGCAGGGTTGGATCAGAAGGAAGTAAATCGGGCGAAGCAGGGCGTCCCGGAAGACGTCGTCAAGATGGGCCATTTGGTGGCATGAATTTGAAGGTAGCAGGAATTAGAGGAATTCCCGAAAGAGACCAGGGCAGCAGATCAGACAATACAACGGTGGCAGCAAGGAGTGAAGGACCTCAGCGACCTGCCGGTAGAGGCTCGAAAGATCGGAAAGATCGTGGCTTCAAAGCACTGAAGATGCAGAGAACACTGGCCCCTGTGTCATACGATCAGAGGACGAGAATCAAAGAAAGGATTGCGGACGTGGACTCGTTCAACAATTTCAACCTTTTAGATTCAATCAAGGCTGCGATACCAACACAAGCCCTTCAAGGAATGCAGGATCTGGTACCAACACCGGTGCAGAAGATTGCCATACCGAGACTTCTGGGAGACAAAGGATCGAAGAGGAGGAAGGATACTACGAGGGAAGAGTTCTTGATTGCTGCAGAAACTGGATCTGGAAAGACTCTATCATATGTGCTGCCCATGATCAATGCTGTCAAGTTGGCGGAGCAAGAAGATGCGGATATCGAGGCACACGAGAAGGCATTGGCCGAAGAACGTCGACGACAAAACGACTTGACATTGGTTTCTCCTCCTCTGTCAAATATGCCACATCCTACCACTGGACGACCAAGAGCAATCATCCTTGTACCAACATCGGAACTTGTTACTCAAGTCGGGAATCTTGTCAAGAGCCTCTCGCATACCATCAAATTCCGCTCTGCTGTCATATCATCTTCGTTCAGTGGCACTGTCATTCGGAATCGCCTCTTCTCTCCCAAGGGAATCGACATCCTGGTCTCTACACCCCATCTTCTTTCCTCCATTGCCGACTCAGATCCCAACATCCTCTCGAGAGTCACCCACTTAATTGTCGACGAAGCCGATTCCCTTATGGATCGCGGTTTTGCTCCACTCACTTCGGCAATTATCGATCGTGCCACCCCTTCTTTGAAGCAGCTCATTCTATGCTCTGCTACAATCCCACGTAGTCTGGATGGATATCTCAGAAAAAGATTCCCAGATATCCAACGTCTAGTGACACCCAACCTCCACGCCATTCCTCGTCGTGTCCAACTCGGTGTTGTAGACGTCGAGCGCGCTCCTTACCAAGGAAACAAAAACCTCGCTTGTGCCGATGCAATCTGGTCAATCGGAAAAGCAGCCGCTGATCACGATGGTCCTGTCAAAGGAATGATTGACGTGAAGAGAATCCTGGTGTTTGTCAATGAGCGAGAAAAGACCCAGGAAGTTGCAGACTATCTCGCTTCGAAGGGGATCGACGCCATTGCGCTAAGTCGAGATACGCCTGACCATAGGCAATCGGAGATGCTCGCTTCATTCACATCTGCAGAGCCACTCAATGCTCCCAAAGCAGAACACCCCGGATCCCTCGCTGACAATCAGCCCAACTATGTGCCCATGGGCCACGTCGCTCCGCCTGTCAAGCGGAAGTTGAACAACGTGAAGGTGGTGGTAACGACTGATCTGGGATCCAGAGGTATCGATACCCTGGCTGTACGACATGTTGTTCTGTACGATGTACCACATTCGACCATAGATTTCATTCATAGACTTGGACGGACCGGGAGGATGGGGAGGAGAGGCAGGGGTATCGTACTTGTGGGGAAGAATGATAGGAGGGATGTTGTGGCGGAGGTCAAGGATGGGATGTTTAAGGGACAGGCTCTTATTTAGATCGGAACACTCATATCTGGCGTTTGGGTTGTATATTATGTATAGATAGTAGACAAGCGTTCAGAGAGACACCTCGATATTTACGCCTTAAACACCCTCGGCATTAGGCATGCAAGTGAATGGGAATCTCGGCTGTTAGACCGTGACGGAGCTCAACAGAATCGAATCCACAAGGGTAGGGGAAACACGAGTCACAAAACTGCATTTCATCTTCTCAGGAATGGAGAGCTCTCCAATGCCCTGTTGCAAAATCTCGAGCTTCCCGTTTGATGTAAGTCCAGGGGTTCTATGCGGCCCTGACAGGATTGGAAAACGCCGTGTTAGAGTCACGCCATGAATCCACAGGAAGCAGTGGTTTTCGAGGAAGGATAGAACCATGATAGCAAGTCCGTCCGGATCAACAAACGCCAGGCTTACGAGGTATGTCCAATAAGATAATGCATACAATAGGAATGATTTGCGGTCAAAGACGGCACCATCAGTTAGCGAAAGACCAACTCCGGCCGCATTGTGTACTCCAGAAAAGACTCGTCGCCACTTTGTAGAGTCCGATAAAAGCCCATGCAGAATGTTGCTATATGACTATGTGAGTGGGTCTTGTCAATACTGATCGGTCCATCTCCTGTTCTCAAAAGGAGATGCTGTCGAGCCGTGTGATGAATTAAGCTTGGAGTTATTGACTACCACAAATTGGGCGCAGATCTCCTCACTTACAACTCCCACGTATTAAAAGCCATCGAACGCTGACTTCAGCACAACCTCGAGCTCCGAAATATCCAGAAGCCTAAAATACCATGCAGCCCAAAAAAGGATGTGGCGCGCAATATCCACTGGTCTTCGGTTTGGCTTGGCAGTACTCTCGACACAAAGGCTCCATTCCTTCGAGAATTTCATTGATCGCAGTCTGTTGTCGTCCTTGACAGCCCAGCTCTTTTGATCCTAGAGACCGCCATCTGGACCCATAGAAAAGACCCGGAGGACCTCTTCAGCAACCTCCGCTATTTTGTTCTTAACCTCAGCTTCTTATAAGAACAAAAAGGCGAACAGCAAGAGAGCAAACTAGGTACAACATTTCAAAAGCGGAGAAAAAGGGCTTTATACAAGTATTCTATCTACGCTCAAACCACCATCAGGACAACCAGCTCCTCACCCCTCGACTAGTCGTCCGCGCCTCCTGCCATACCTGTACTTGTGGCAGTGCCCGAGCAAACACCTTTTGCTGCGCATTACGAGGCTATGGGAAGGTGAGAACAAGAAGCCGCTATCTGACTTCAACTCGCCAATCGGGCTACGCTCAAGCAAAAGATCCCGAATCTTTGCTGGGGAAGTTGGATAATTGAAACGCGATTTGAGTTAGCATATTCCAGCAGCGCAGGATGTCGATTCTAGAATTCAAGAATCCTTACCAAGGATTACCACCAACAAAGGTATCGCCCCTCAATCACTCCAACTCGGATGCTACAGCCCTTGCCAGGAGACAACCTCTGAACGTCCTTATGGGAAGAACCTCATCGGAAGCATCCTAGCGCCTGCAGAGATCTTGATCAACGCAGGCTTTCTAAAGTCGCTCAACGACCGCTCGATCAGAGATAGCATTATGTCAGAGCTCTGACTTCGTAACTCTCCTCGGCGAAGCAACTCCATCAGACTTCACTGGCTTTCTCGCGTCTTCGATATGTCCGTTTCTGAGAAACTTGTAGCCATGAATCGTGACTCGGCGTCTGATCAAGCGATGTTGGTATGCGGCCACGCCATCGGACATGCGATCGAGCATCTTGCAGAAGGAGAATTGGGTCACGGGGAGGCGATTTTCATCGGCATATGCGTCACTGCCGAACTCAGTTCCCTTGCTGGTATGTCAGATAAAGTCACCTTGAACGCGCATTGTGTTACGAAATCTTCACGAGGTTTGGCCTACCGACAATCGTTCCTGATAAGTACGATTTAGATCACGTCTGGACCGTCATTCGCGCTGACAAGCGCTTTCGCGGGAATAATTTTTGCGCGCCATCTTTGAAGACTGTGGGGACTCTTGTGGTGGATGATGCTGGGAAATGTTTCTTGCCACTTGGAGAAGAAATGGTGTTACGTGCACTTGAGTTGAACAAGTCTCATGGCAAGACAACGCGTAAATGAATACAGGATGATAAGAACGCGTCTAAAGAAGCACAGGTACTTCATTTTCTCATTCAGACATAGATAGTGACGCGTGGACTTCTGTGTTGAATGGAAGGAAGTGAAACGGTTTTTGATCAGAGATCCGTACACTCAAGTTCGCTAAACACAATGCAACCCTTAGAGACACCAGATCAGGGCGGTCGTCTGACATAACAATGCTATAGCACACCTACAAGTCAATGGTAATCTTTCCAATACCCCTGGAGACGCAGCTAAGCATTGAACTGGCCTTTTCCAGCTCCATAAGCCCTGTTCCCCTGTGCTCCACTTTGCCCTTGCAGACCATCACTTTGCAAGTTCCGCAATTTCCCACCTCGCAGCTGCTCCCAATTTCCAGGCCAGCTTCTCTCAGAACATCTAAGAGGGTCTGTTCCTCCTTTACTTTCAGCACTTTTCCAGAAGACCTCAGTTCTGCTTCAAAGGGATCGCCAGATGTTGATGCTGTAAAAGCCTCGAAGTGGATATTTGAAGATGGAAAGCTCATAGCTTCTGCAGTCGATATGATAGCAGACATAAGGCGATCTGGTCCACAAGTGTAGATGTGAGTGCCTGGTCTTGCCTTTCCAAGTATTTCGGGGATATCCAGTCGTTGACCTTTGGACCCGTCGAGAATGGTGACATTATCAGCTAGTGGGTCCAAGTACCGCTTGAAAGCAAGATGCTCTGAAGATCGAAAGGCATAGTACAGATGATAAGTCAAACTCTTCTCCTGAAGGTACTTCGCTGTCTCGAGAAACGCAGTGATGCCGATCCCGCCGGCGATCAGAACGTGGGAATCTGCGTCCTCCTGAAGCGGGAAATCGGATTTTATGACGCTGAACTGGAGCTCATCTCCAACTTCCATACTCTCGTGTAAGTATTGTGAGCCACCTCTGGATACATCTTTATCAAGCGCGACACCGAGCTCGAATCGATTGCTATCGCCTCCTACGACAGAATATGCTCTCACCAACTTTCCGTCCTTGCCAAGCTTCACTCGGATGTGAGATCCAGGCTTTATGTCGGGAACAAGCTCGGAAGGAATCTTTGCTTCGAAGACGAAAGATGAGATTCTTGGTGTCTCTTTCCTTTTCTCGACAAGTTTGTACGGACTCCACTGCAATGCCTCTCCCTCTCCACCTCTTAGTCTGGCAGAATCATCCTTGAACAATTTCTTTGTCAGCCGGTTCAAGAAGATCGTCCTAGTCTCTAGCCCAAGTTCAGGCATAGAAGATAACTCTTGCATCTCGTCTTCATTCTTGATATCCTTGTACAAGGACTTCTGCACGTTCGCAATTGTCCACTGCGGGTATGTCCTTTGTACAAGGAAGATCTCATCACCAGCTTCCAGCATACCCTCCTGCAGCACTCGATAGTACCATCCGGTGCGATTGCGATTTTGGCTTCGCAGGCTCATGTCTTTGAGTTCGAATCGATGATTGAGTTTGTAGCACGGCGCTCTCGGCTCACTGACTTGTATCAACAACTCTTTTCCCAACCGATAGATATCGCCAATGCATACCGTGGTCTCATCCATATTTGAAGTCACCAAGTTCTCTCCGAACCCTCCAAGAGTGAACAAGTGAGTATTCTCTGGAATTTCTTCTTTCCAAAGCGCGTAGTGCTGGGAGGCATATTGCATCAAGGCTTTGTCGGGACCGCCGTGATTCTTGAAGGCTTGCTCGTCCCCGTCACAGCCCAATGTTGTGACCATGACAGGTAACTTGAGAGGAGTCTTGAATATTGCCGACCTCTCCGAGATTGTGAAAACAGGCTTGATTTTGCCGGTTCTCACTTGAAGAAGGGTATCGACATGCTGAGGGAGCCGATTTGGATCCACCCCCACTTCTGTTTGGATGGCCATCGTTCTGGTAATGTGAGGGGAACTGATGGTCGAAGAAGAATTCTGGGTAGTTTTTAGCCTGGAGAGTCTTAACTTATCCGAAACTTGGGAGCTTGATAGATGTCGATGAGCAGGCTTTCGATTTTAAGTGGGTAGCTTAAGGTAGGCAGCGGTCGGGCAACTCCGAGTCACTTTTATAAATTCGACGGATAGGAAACGGCCGCCGCTTCAATATTTTTCGCTTTTCTTCTGATGTCATAGATATTTTCTACATTGTATTGGCTATCACACATTGAAGAAAGCCATCACTCAAGTATTGTCATCGAAATCAAGAGGAAGGGCTCTTTGGATAGTTACCCCGCAATGTCACGTGGCAGAGATCCACCTGGCCAAAGTAGCCATTCATCTGCATTCATTGATTGACGTGTATCAATCCAGTGTTTCTTGAGTTTGCCAGTCTTGAAATGGTCTTTGCTTCAGTCACATGTCCCAGATAGACTACAATACTCCAAGAAGCATGTGTACCGCTTGCAAGAGAGGGTACGTGGGATCCAGATCTAAATTAAGCGACTGTAAACAATACCGAAGGCCCCGAATATTTTGAACCTCAAGGCACACTCAAGCCACATCAGCTAATTGTTTCAACGTGCGAATCTTTGATCCCTGCTCGTAGTATTCTCCTGGACAAGGCTTTCGATTAAAGAAGCTTGTCTGGTGCATCTTCGGACGCCCTGCGGATCAGCTGCCACTCGGCAATCCCAGCATTTCCATGCAAACACAACACGAGTGGAATTGACCTCAACGCCAGAATAAGGCTTATTCTTGCATATCCTTCTCCATCCCAAAGTTGTGTGCAAGCAAGTATATAGCTTATGTTCCTCAAAGCACATGATGCCCGAAGTACGGAGATGAACCTTAGGCCCGGATGATTCAATCAAACACCAGTATTATGGATCTGTACTCTTGAAGGACCAAAGATGTGATAAGTAGCGAGCAAAAAAGCAGTGCTATCGTTCCGTAAAGGATATCTTTTGTGCTGCGATGAAGTGTATCAAACAAGACAATGGTATCGTTTGGAGACAATGCAGGCGACAATGTCAGAGACAAAGACTTCGAGCAACGATACTTTAATTCGGACCAAGAAGCCTTTGTATACCTTGACTACAATAAATGGATATCGAAATGCTCCCTGGAATCTCGTTCGGTAAAACACCTTTGAACAAAGCAAGTAGAACAATATGAGTAAATACCTCGACCTCTGTAGTAGATGTTGATCCTTTCTTCTGAGCAGAGTGACCATAGCTCGTGTTTCGGCATTGAGAATCCACTCCCACCGTAGTATCATATGTTCAAGGCATGTTGCTGCGAGTTGTGGACGTTCCAAACTCCCTCGGCGACTGAAGAAGGAAAAGTGATGGTGGGGAGCGCAATATCTCGCTACAATGAGAAGCTAAGCAAGACTATCGAATTGTTAGCCAGTACAGAATAGGCTTGTAGAGTTTTTGCTATAGCTGAATATGATAATAATACAAGAGGTGGCATGGTAGAAATACCTAAAGTGACGTACTCTGACCTCCACATTCGAAAATGCAACCCTGCCTTTGCTATCTCAAGGATGTCGCCAATATAAGCAATGAGGCAGTGACCTCCTCTACCAGACTCGATGTGCAGTGGCACCACGTTTGAGGACCCGATTATACCAAGGATTTTTGGTTGTTCGACCTTGGTCTGGGTTCGGTCTCCGACGATGGGACGAAACGAGGAACAAGAGGCTAGAGTCAACTCCCTCGTGCAGACTGTAGCATGCAACAGAATATGGCAAATGGTATGTTCGGATAGTGACATTACTTGAAAGCTTGTGCGGCGTCTCCACCCGTGGTATTATCTTAAAGATCGTATTATGGTAGAAGTGTCTCCGAGACTGACCTCAGCAACCTCGGCGACAAAGCCATTGGTAACATACAGATTGGGCGAGGGGTACCTTGTGTGCGACATCTCCAGCTCTGTCAATTAGATGATGCCCATTTTAAAAGCATCTGCGTTGCTAGCTATCAGATCAACTTGAGTTGGGAACTTCGACTGTAGGTGTTTTGGTCCTTCAAGATCGAACGAAGCCAGATTCGTATTGGTTCCAACTTCCAAAGGCAGCTTCGGGGGAAAAGCTTCAATTGGCAGGTAAAGCGAAGCGAATTGCCTTTCGATCGCAATTGTCAAGTTTGAAGACGCAGAGTAATCTCTGGCAAAAAAGTGGGCAAACAAATTACTTCGCCTCAGATGTCCGGAGAAGAAAAGTCAGTTGAAGTATCTGAAGGCCAGATCATACCCGGACTCCAATTGTTCCAAGGAATAAGGATAATCCACAACAATGTTAGTATATTGATGCGTGATTGAGCCCAATCATACTGATACAGTCTGGGATATTGCGAAGTGACTCCTGTCGTTTCCGCCCCTCAACGCTTTGCGAGCATCGACAATCCAAAAGCGATACTCACCCGCCACGCGCGTCACCCAATCCAGAATTTTCCCAGCGAAACAGATGATTCGTTGAAATACCTCCCTAAGCTTTCGGTGATGTGATGCGCACGTACTCTATCTTCGGTCACCGTCGCTGCTGACTGGCTCGGACATTCATCACGGACTCCTCCAACTTTAAGCATCATTTCACGCCAGCGCCGGGAAACATCCACACCGAGAACCTTGTTCTGACCTCTAGCTTACTTGCCATACTTGTGAAGCCGTTCGTCTCTACTCTTCTAATGGCTACTGCTATTTGCAATTGCATCACTGGGAGCAAGTGTGCTGATTGGTTCTGTTGGTCACTCTTTGCTTGTCCACCAGCCACCTCGCTTATTTTCCTCAACTGGAATGTCACAGATATAGACTATGGATAGTTTCAGGATATCGTACGGACGAAGATGCGATAGGAGCGCAGTGTTTGACCAGATCTCAATCAGCAAGCCTTTCCAATTACAAGACCCAGTGAAGTGTTCGGGTGTCTCGCTCAACATCGGACAGAACCTAACGCACAGACCAAAACACCTCGCTATACTATATACAGATTCCCCATCCATGAAAGCGATTTTCTCATGCGGACTTGCCCTACTAGTAGCACACAGTTGTCCTAACCCAGGGAAACAACCTGATGATCAAGCCATCTTCGCTGACAAACACCCGACAAGCCGTAGTAGCCAAGCTCACTCAGTCCTCCCACCCAACATCAACCCAACCAACAAGCGCGACATCTCCATTCTCTTTCTTTTTACTCGCTAGAGGCAGTTCCCCAAGGGAGACGCGGCTTGCATGCGAAGTTGTCAATGATAGGCTCCTCGTAATGGTGAAACACAAAGATTTGACGATCCCCTTAAACGTCCAACCCGCCTAGCAAATGGCATGTCGTAACTCGTTCGCTTGATTCTAAGTTGCGGAGAGGCACTTCCTTGCTTTTGTAGGAGTTGAAGATAAGTATTGCGTGTTGCCCACAAGGTCATTGAAAGTGGATTGAGGTATGTTGGAATTTCCAATGGCCATCTTCTGCACCGACATGCCGTCTGTATATACTGGTGCATGACAACCTCTACCCCGGGTTATCGGAGGCAGACAGATGATGTCGCTTGTGCTACTATTGTTGCCAACCTCATCTTCCTATTGATGGCTCACCCTAAGTCATGCGAACAACCCACTAAACATCCAGCTTTACCCACCCACCATCGTCAACCCCGCGCCGCCACCACCACACATCTCTCTATCACCTGCCATGGACGTACCAACGAGAGCAATGCAAAAGTACTGGGACATCATCGCTTCGAAAGTCTTATCACATTCATAGCATCACTCACGCCCCCTCCAAACTCCCTGGTCTACTACTCAGGCATTCACCATTCCCTCATACAACACACCACCTCTGCTCCCGCTGAAACTATGGTACGAACAGACGAACGGGATCCTTATAGTCGATTTGGTGCTATGAACGCATATATCGATCGATTTCGGACTCCTCCTCATCCACATGAAAAGTCCTGTTTCAAAACGAACACAGGCGTACCGAACAAGCCATCGCCCACAACAGTTCATCACCTGCCACTTGCAAGACCAATAGAGGCTCTCAACTCGTGTTCACCACCAGACCAAGATTTCAACGCCCTCTTCTATCTACCACTCACTGGCTTTCTCCAACATCTCAATCTTCGACAGTGGCCGCGCTAGGCGCGCCTCCTTACCTCCCACAAGTCAATCACCTCTCTGTCGCGACGCTCAAGAGTCCTTCACTCCCCACCCAAACTCAACCTCATGCCATCTTCACTTCATTCGTCGACCAATTAGGTAGCCTCATCGCAAACTCTCACGAATCAAGCACCGTCCGTCGCGACATCCCGTCTGAAGAGGGGCGCACGGCAAGGACTTATGTGAGCAACTGAGCTGCTGACCTTGGCCCCATCATATGGCTAGGCTACGACCGAGTCAGCAAGCCAACTGGACATCAAACTCTTCTTCTTCAAATGATAGATGGGTCCATCTCTTATCAACACCGCATCACTGTGCCCTCGCACTTCACGATCAGCCGATGGGAACCACCAACTTGACTCCGAGACGCAGCGCAGTGACGGCTAGCCAATATATCTTAGACTCTTCGTCGATCCAGCTAGATCCCGGTACCAAGGGCGATCTTGAGGGTAGTCAAGAGGGAGGGTCTCCGGTATGCTGTCTCCAATTGGATTTCCGCCGCGCGGATTTCCGGCTCGCCAGAGTCTGAAGTTGGGAATGCTTTGGCTTGATAGAATGCCAAGATTGGAACGCACTCATATTAGCTCATCGAGTGAAGATCACCAGAAACTTCAACGCAAATTTGCTTGTTCTTCAAAAGTCGTCTGACGTTGTGTAAAGGAAAGGATGAGACGACACCTTGTCGATCAAGAACCCCTCGGTTGAGGACCCGATACCTCTCCCGAAGGAAGACTTCATCTCGTCGAGTCTTCGACATCGCCGCGAACTCGTTCGCGCGGCATCAAAACTATGTGTCGGAGAAACAATGAGAATTCAAACACGTCGATGTTTTCATCCATCTCAAACACCACATACAACGGAAGCAGCGAGAGGATTGAACGCGAAGCGAAGAATGGTATGTCAACATTCAATCATTATTGTTGCCGCATAAATGCCCCTCCCCAGGCCAACCAGACAATCCCAAAGCCAAACTACTATCGATGCAGATTCTTACGAATCTCCGATCCAATATGATATGATACATTACATTCAGTCAAGCCGACACATCCAGTCAGTCAAAACGCCAACCAAGAAAGCAAAGCCAAACCGCCATTTCCTACAATATAGAGCAGTCGTACTCAGCTCAACGGCACACTCCAATTCCTCGAAAGAGCCTGCAACTTCCTCTTAATCCCATCGCTCACTCTTGCCGAAACACCCTGCTCAAGCAGTCCCACAGCATGGTTCAACACTTCATCCGGGACCAATTCCACATGCCTCTCTCCTTTCGTCAAAACAGGCACACCCTCACCATTCCACAAATAGCTCACCACCGACCGATCATCCGGCATCACAGCATCGATCGCAAACATTGGTCCTTTCTCCATCCGCTGCGAGTTGATATCTGTTCTAGACAGACTCTCAACCCAGAGGATCAACGACGCGCGATAGATCGCTGTAGACCACCAATGCGGCCGACCTTCTCTCGGCATAGAAGAAACGAGACGAATGACCTGACCACAATGAATAAGGACTTCCTCGGGTTGGTGGATACACCGTTTATATCGCGCCGTGAGCTCACGACTAGAGCCATCGAAGGCCTCGCGCCGAGCAAGACGTTCGATTTCTGGAAACGATGTTACGGCGTTGAGACTGATGAGGTGGTAGAGCACGAGGTTAGCGCGAGTGACGGGACAAGTTGGGTCAGCTTTTGCGTGCACGGCGCAAAGCTCATACCATTTTTGGAGAAGGGATTGGACTTCTTCGAGGCGGAGCATGGTACTTGCTTTGGTGACTGTCCTGCTTCCTCGGCGGGCGCCGAAGAAATCTGAGAAGCAGGATAGCACTTGACGGAGATGGCAGAGGAGGGATTGTAAGGGATGAAGGAGCAGCTTCAGCTGGAGAGGAGATAGTTGCTCGTAGTGACGACTGATGTTGTCATGGAGCAAATCCTGAAACAAGTCACACAGCGAAGGCGTGAGAGGCCGAACTTCCAGCTGAGAATTGGGACTTCCCCAGCCTGAGCCTGTGGTGTTGATGTTGTTTGTTTGTTGGAGGGCAGCCAGCCATTCAGTGGAGTCTTTGGCGAGCCAAAGACACTCCATCCCAGGCATCGGGGTCTGCAGCTCCGTGATAGACAGGATTGGCGCCGTGTCGTGAAACAGGCTCAATTCTTGGTCCACCATCACCCAGTTGTACACTAATCTACTGCTAATTAGCCTGGAACACTGGACAGTTGTAGGGTTTGTAGGGTGTGCTAGAATGTGCTTGGCTTGGTGGGTGAAGAGATGCCTGTCATTGGCCCCTCGCCAGACAGATGACCGCTACAACGCTGCCCTCGTGCACCAAGTGCCATGGCAGATCATCCGCCCACAACTCGCGAATGTCATTGGGAAGAAGAAATATGTGATCGAGTTGGAAAGAGGAGAAGTGCCTACCTGTTCTTGCTTTCTTGCTGTTGCCACGCTCTCCATTGAAGTTCGATATTGGATGGATCCGTGGAGATTGTCATGGGAATTGAGGGTTCCAACATTCCGGCATGTTTCAACATCTGGGAAATGTCAGTCAGGTAGTTCTAAAGCTTAAGGTACGTTTTGCCACACTTACAGAAAGGTACATGCCCCTCTGGCCCATGGCAATATTCATGTGCCAAGCGTCACCACTCCAAGCTCCGAGAATAGTGAACAGCAAAGCACATCTCAGAACAACTGGATCAGCGGAAAGTTCAACATCCTTTTCGATGATGTTGAAAAGCGAGATGCGACAGGTCTCAGTCAACCCCGCAGTCAGACACCTTGCTTCAGACGTTTGGACCGAAGTCGCCCCAGTAGCAATCATTAGGAGAAGAAGAAGGGTTGAAGCTTGATTGTTCAGCATTAACTCGTTAGGATCGAGTGTGCCGCCATTGATCAAGGTATAATATGGTGCCAGACTGCGGACATAGCTGCGCAGGAAGTACTCGAGGACTTTCGACGGAGGAAGAACAAGGAAATTGAAATTTCCGTGTGGGCTTCCCTTGTCCCAAGCTTTCATCCCACCACGATGCGTCTCGAGAGCAGTGTGAAGGAAGCTCTGAGTAATGGCTAGTATGCGGTCTCGGGTACTGGAAGAGAAAGGAACAACTAAGATCTGGTTCTTGTAATCGATATCAGACGATTCGATATTGCTGTCCAGCAGTTTCCAGGTATTTTCGTATCTAGAATGCTGTTCCAGGTTCTCGAGATGGACGATTGCGGTGCGGGGACATGAACCCGAGAAAATGGGACGATTGCAACGTGCCAATGGCCATGCAGCTTCGGCTGCGATGACAACCTCGAATTCAGGCATCATGTCCCCACTCATGAGTCCATTCGCTTCCACTATCTTGAAAGGCCGCTCGAAATCAGCTTGTGAGGAAATGCTGGTGGATCCGGTATGAGGCATAGATATTGATGTATGCATGGAAGCCAAGGCATCAGAACTGGAGTACGACCCCGCCATCTCCATGAAAGGAACATCAATTTTGCCGTTCATGGTATTGGGATACATCTCCAGCTCAGAAGGGTACTGATTCCACATCATGAGATCTTGGTAGCTGGTGTCAGCATTGAGCATGTCCTCATCATTCAAACACATGAAGGTGTCCATGCCTCGCACGCTCTCACTCGGTGAGGTGTTGAACGGCGTATTCCCAAAGTTCAGACCCTGCATATTGTATACTGGCGTCTGGACATTCTGCGGACTGCCCTGGACCTTTGTTTCCAACGGACTGCCTGCCGCCATGATTGGGGTTTGTGCTTGTTGAACGGGCGTAGGCTCCTTGGGAGCTAATCGATTTGTTGTTGTTGGCGACCCACCATTCCGTTGTGTGGAGACTGCACCAGACAGGCTCGCTGATCTCATGGATGCTTTGCCTGAACGACGAGCGAAGCGTGCCTCGCAGGGCAGGTTCTTCTCTGCGCAGCGGGAACATGGTACGGCTTTGTCGCAGCCTGTCTTTGCGTTGGCACAGTTGATACAGGCGATGGGAGTGCGTCCGGCTATGGACGGAACGGTTCCCGGAGCTGTTTGCATTGGATCTTTGGCTTCGTGGTATGTGAAGTGGTGGCGTTGGAGGAGGTCTCTATTGTGAAGTGGTAAGCAATCTGATAATACCATATCTTCCATGCCTTGGGTTTGTTTACCTTCTCGGAAATGATAATTGGCAGAGAGTACAGCGATGGGGCTTGACATTTGTGTCTGGGCGAAGCATGTAAGTCATTGTTTCAGGAAGATGAAAGTTGGAAGGGAGCTGGACGAGGCTGGTGATACTTACGACTAGGTATATGCCTCTCGAGATGTTCCTTCCTCGTGAAGCTCTTTCCACAGTACGTGCAGAAGATCATGATATCGATCTGGGGAGCTCATTCATCGCTTGCTCCTCGAATATTATATAGGTCTCGACAATCGGCCAATCAGAAAGTCCAAAGATCAAGTAAGCTTATTCCAGATGCAGGGAGGTGTATTGGTGGGTTGACTGGGAAGTGTTGAAGAGGAAAAGTCTGGAAGTGTTGTTTTGTTGTAGGTGTGCCGTTCAGATATCGAACTTTGGTTTCTGGCAGATGCTGCGAAACGAAACCAGAAAACTATGACAAGACCAGAACTGACTTTTTTCCGATCAAGCAAGCAAGTTTCTTAACGAACGACGTATGTATGTATGTATGCATGCAGATGCACGAATGAATTAGTGCAACGACGAACTCGGTCCTAGGGGATTAGGATCAACGTAATCGGAACGGGATTCGTATGAAGAAACGTCCAAGTTAAGTCGATGTCGAAAGGTTCGAATATTTTGCCATGGGATGAGGAAAGCTGGCCAGCATGCAATTAGGAGTGTGTGTATTTTCAGCCCGCCTCAATCAATACCGACCAATTTACGCAGACCAGTGTCGCAACCTGGAAGCAGATCCTCGTGTCGGCCCTGTAAGTGCAGTGCTGGGTATGGGTACTGGATATGTGTGTATATGTCGACATTCGGGCCTGGGTTTATCTACTGTATGTATGTACTGAATTTGAAATCAATGTTCAATCATCTTCCATTGATTTTTCCAGCCGCACTGCACAGCACCCACCCCCTTGGCCTAACCTTCCTTGCCCCTGGCTGTCTGATCTGTCCTGTCTTTGTCCTGCCCCACACGATTGGGAGTGGTAGTGCCATAGTAGTCATGGTCAACAAGACAAGACAGGACAGCAGAGACAGACTAGGTGGGATAGCGGAGGGGTGAGCAGCAGTAGCTGGAGCAAATTGAGGATCTGTTTGCCTGTTCGCAGGGCTCGAGAGACGTCCTGGGTAGTCCCAGCGCAGCTCTGCACAGCTTATTTTATTGTGCACTTGCCATTGGTGGACAAGTGAATCAGAAAATACACGCTTCATGCACAGTTCGGTGATGGCCAGCACGGGGCTGCGGCGATGAGCCATGGGAGGCTTTGCCAGTGGACACGAGAGGAGGAAACGAACGAACGAACGAGCGAGCGAGGAGCCAGTAGAGAAGCTAGGAAGGAATGGGAATTCGGGAGGCCGAGGCTTAGGCGTGAGATAGGTGCTGGATGTATTTTTGAGGTCTGTCTGAAGAGCCTAGCCTGATACCGGTGTTTGTTCTGTGTTGATGATGAGCTTTGATGAGCTACTGATGACTGACTGATACCGGTATCCATAGGCACGGACAGGCTCACGGTCAGGATAGAACAGGTTATGATAGGCACGCAGCGACTTGACGTGCCGTGAATTCCTGGGCCGGTCAATAAGCTAAGATGCTTGAGTGTGCATCTGATACCATGGGCCAAGATTAGGTCAGTAAGTGCCATGATGCCACTTAGGCTTCATCCTGCATCTCCTATCCTATCAATATCAATACGATTATCTTGCTGATAAACATGCCATTCCTACAGTATGCGAGTAACTGCCAGCAGTACTGTACAGCACAATACCAGCATCCATGACAGCCATGCCGAAGCTGTGGCCAGAAGCCGTACTGTGCTGATGGTAGGCCATGGCGGGGTGAGAGTAGGATTGTGGTGCACAGCTTGACCTTTGACTTGCTGGGCTGTTGATGGGATGTGACGATTAGGATGTGAGTTAGGGGTGGGCTGCAGCTGTGGCCGGGGCCTCATCCTCATCCCACTGCCTATCCATACCCTTACGGGGTACCCCTGCGCTGCCCGCATCCCCTGTGGCCGACCTGCAGCACGCCAATCTCGAGCCGTCAGCACGGTCCTTGGTCCACTGCCACCACCGATCCATTCCCTAAATAGGCCTAACCCGCTGAAATCTGCCTAAACAGGCTCAACAGGTTCATCCCGAAAGTCCAAAGCTTCCAAACCCAGTACCATTTTAGTCCGCGCGCACGCAAACAAATCCCCTAGCTCAGGCACTATCCTCATAGTAAGTCCTCCATCTACCTCCACCCTGCCCTACCCCTACCGTCTTGTCTTTGACCGTTGCCCTGCCCTGGCCATGTTTGCTTGATTTGATTCCACACCATATGGATGGATATGATCTTCCCTAGGGCCGGCGGCGGGCGGGCTGCGGCAAAAATAAAGTTTTGACTCTGTTCAACTCTACCTTACTGTGCATTGCATTCCATGGGAAGAATAGTTATGATAGATGCGTAAGTTCAGTGCTGTACAGTACGGATCGTGCTACTACAACGCTAGAGCGAACGTCTATTGAACTTTATCTTGCATTTGTTGACTCGATTTGCCGCAATTCTACGTCCTTAGACTTACCGAGACGTTCAAGTACCTCGTTCTAGTTCCCAGCAGTACTTGCTAGTGTACGTAGCGTATCAAGTCGCCGAATCTTGTTGTTTTAGCTTTGACTTTGGCTTGTTTGTTCGGCTCGTTTCCGAGATCTTAGTCTCTACCTCGCGTTCGCTTTCCATTTAGGCTTCTAGCGTAGTAGTGCAGTATCAGACAACCGGGACAAACGCTTATATTTCAGCGAGAAAGAAGTCAAGCAGTCAATTAGTCGGTTAGTGTTGAAATCGCGAGTGCAGTATAGTAGTGCGGGTTCGTGCTACAGTACACTGATAATTGTGACTGCGACGGTTCGCGGGATGGTGCTCTGCCCAATTATCCCCATAGTACCGACCCGGATGTACGTCGTGATACATGCACCATGCGGATGAAAGAGCAATGCTTGGGACTTTGGTCATTGGCCAGCCAGCATTGAAGTGGCTATCTACAGGGGAATGCAATGAAGACAATTGGAATTGTTCTGATATTGACTTCACCCGGACCCGACTTCAACGCGAAGGATCCGGCATATCAATCTCTCCATGAGTTCATCCCAACCCATGTTTTGATAGACGGAAAACTTCTACTCTACATCCGAGCACTCTAGTATTTGCGACACAGGTTAAAGTGTTTGAATCAAGCAAGTGCTCTTGACCCGGCGAGATTGCCTATGATTGAGAAGAAATTATGGAGGGGAACGTGGGAGTACAAAAATAGGTCTCACGCATCCCACATTGTTCCCGAGCCAAGGAGAGAATCCCGCGCGCATGGCATCACGGTCCCAAGACGCAGCCGCCCAGCCCAATATTCTGATCTTTTCTGCTGTACCTACCTGTTGCGGCGAGGTTTGAAGCTGTACTCCGTGGCAGGCAGCGAAGTTACAGTGCTTCCCTTGGAACTATACTGTGCCCGTCAGCCGGAGGCTGGGGAAGGGAACACAGATATCAGAGACTCGCGCGTCTGCAACGTGAGGCCAAACCTCCAAGCGAACATGGCAACTCGTGATGCACAAATAATGCGGAGAGTTGTCGTGGTAACGGATTGGCAGAGGAACACTTATCGTCGATGTTATGCCATGACTGCATCTCTGATTCTTACCATCCCATCGCTGTACTTGCCAAATGTGCTCAGGTTCCGTCGTCAATTCACTAGGTCCGACAGCCTACTTGCCTCCACTTAGCTACTCACTACTGCGGCAAAGCATGCCGTAAGTGTAAGTGCGCTCGGAAGCGTCGAGCTACGGTGTAGTAGCCGATTCAAGGTTGTCGATCTCGGCGTAAGATACGAGCATCTGCCGCCGGTTTCGGTATTCCAACGCATGTGCATTCTGAGTTGGCGTTGGTGTCCGGTGTCTGACGAGAAGCCTGCGTAGAGCGGATGAATCAAGAGAAGGATGCAAAATAAGGATCGCCGAGTAAGCCGGTCGGTCATGACATGGGCAAGTCAGCCTCCTGCTTTGCCAACATCAATATTTGTTGTTGCAACACCTTTGTCCTCATCTGACGATGCTTCTTACGATCTAGATCACGATCCCTCATCTTAATATCAATCTCGATAAGAGATCTGATCTCATCTGCCATCTGCAATGCCGCATTCATTCTCCCATTCAATTGGCGACGTGAGCGCAACGTACAGAGTAGATATCGAAGTCGATCTACAGGTACTGGGATAACTTCTCAAGATCTGACTAATTCGTTCATTCCTATGTATGTCCCAGGTACCAGCAGCAATCAGCAAGTGCGGTGGCAAGGTTGGGGCTCTCTGCTCTGACCTGTCTCCGTACTTACCTTCCCGCGCTCCTAGTGGACCGAGAGAACTGTGCATACGAAGGCACGAACAGGAATCAAAAACGCTGGCTTCTGGAGCCACAATCGAAGACCGACCATCAGTAAGCCACAGTCATCTGTGCAGAAGCCGAGCCATCCCAGGCGAGGACACAAGAGTCGGGTCAGTCAGTCGTTGGCATCGCCAAGCTGACGTTGATACTGAAGCGGCGATGTCTTATTCCATTCCTTGTACAATGTACATGTACCTCTCACTGCATCTGCGTGCATTTTTTTGTTGGTGCGGATGCGGCGTTATCGTTTGGTTTGTCGTATCTGCGAGCCTCTCCTCATGCTTGACGTGTCGTGTTGTTCCATTCTGTTGTTCCTCCCGCATCCTTATTCGCTCCTCACTCCAGCTCGCTCTTCGACCACTCAGCGACGACCACCTCTAAACAGGACCCCTCATCGGATTTCGGCTTGCAGTAGAATGGTTGCAGTCGATCTTGGCAAGGTTCTCTAAAGCTCGTCAGCCTTACCGTAGCGTTCCCTGCGATTAATTCAAGCGAAGGAGGCGATTCCAAGCCGGCAAGAAATAATAATAGAACAAGAGTTTAGTACTCACCACCCGAATGATAGCGACAAAGCTTGGCACCACCACCTCTTCATAATTCTTGGTGGTGTGGTGTGGTGTGGTGTGGTCGACAATAATCCTCGACTGGACTCATCGGGATATTGACAGGCACCTGCTCTCACACTTTTTCTGTGGGCTCACACGCCTCAAATTTCAGATTCATTGCTTCATGTCTCGAATTCAAACCGAAAGGAAGAACTCAGCGCAGGAAATTGCAGTCGTATTTCAATTTAAGTTCATCCAATATTTTGAGTGATTGAGCATCCTCGAGTCCCTCGAGAATATATAACTGGGCCTCTCAGAGAGTAGAGAGTACGTTCGGACCTATGAAACACGACGGAGCCCCTAGTCGGACTTCCGAATTATCCAGATTGAGTGCTCTTTGGACATTCTCTATTCTTGCTTCGTATGTCCAGCTCAGATCACGGGTTAATCAGGGGAATTTGAGCAGTGCGAACGTCGGCGCTTTCAAGTTCGTGATCGCCGATGCATGGTTGTCACGGTGATGGTGGTGGCGTGATGTGATACTGGACGTTACGGTATCGGTATCATCAAATGCACTCTACGGTCTTGTACGCATGTACGTGGGTGGCTAGGTAAATTCTACTCACTGGAAGCACAGCCGCGGCCGAACCAGCAAGTTCTGCGCTGTGATTACAAAGCACGCAATATTTTCAGTTGCAGTAAGTATTGCAGGAGTGCTTGCAGGACTATTTCTCCTCCATGTGAATAGGAATGCGTGAGAATGGAAGTGCGTGATTGAGCGGATTATCGATTTTCTGGCGTGGTTCTCAGGCTACACCGCTGTGTTGCGGGGTGGTCACTGGTGATCTATTCCATACTCAGACAGTACAACTCAGCACAGTAATATCGTATCGTACTCCGCAACCAGCTTGAAGTCTGCAAGAGACGACAGATTTCGGAGCTTATTCGACTTGCAGTCTGCATGCATACTCCTCCACTTGACATGCACAAATATTTTTCTACTGCCGAGGGTCAGCGGTGAAAGTAGGAGATATACGAGACGTTTGCAAAGTAATCATTCTTGTCCAGTCAGCCAGTTGGCAATGAAGATACAATGGAAAAAGTCACTCTTGATGCATATGTTCCTTATCTCTTGAATTTTACAATTCCCGGCCTCTTTGGCTTCTATTTGTCTTCAGCCAGTGAGACAGACCTGCATAATCAAGACGTTTACTTGCTTCCACTGGCGTGAAAACAACTGTGCCTCTGGGCCAGAAGTCTCAGACTACTGAAAAATTCCCTTACCCCTTACTTCAAGTGGAGGCTCAAAAGGAGATAACATATGCAGACCCCAGAGACGTGGAGAAGATTCAGCACTTCAGCTAACATCTCGCGAGGGAACTTGACCCGAGCCTGAGATATCGCGGTAATGATCGCCAGCATCGGAGATCCTTTTTGATTGAGTTCCACCTCCACATTCTCAGTCACTCAGGATTCAGCCAGCGCTGGTTCAGCTTCAAGACATCCGGAATTGAAGTGGACTGGACTGCATTCCGATCGGGAATTCGGGAGCTAATGAACAAGTTTCCTGTCGGAAGAGCTTACACTCCGTTCCATAGATAGCGGATCCGGATTCGATCCCGGATCGTCACTGTCAACATTTTGGGCTCTTGGTGTTTTGCCCGGATTGCGCATGGGGAAGTCCGGCATGTGACATGTATCTCGCATCTCGCTTGCGGTGTTGATGGAGGTCCCTCACTCAGGAGTGCAGCACTAGACCTGCGCTGTGATGCCGTGACACGAATTCACGGAATCCGGGGATGAACAGGCATTTGGAAAGGGGATGAAAGGGGATGAAATACATCCCTAGGAAAGATACACCGTGCTGGGTATCGAATATGGAATATAAGAGGTTCACATGCAGCCTCTCGAAACACTGTAGTTACTACAACTCCACAGACAGAACAGCTGAACCACCTTGATACCTGCAAGAACAACTCGCCTATCCGCTCACATCATCTCCAAAGCTGCAGGAAAGAAGCAAAGCAAAGCCAGCAAGCAAGCAAGCGGTCAGAATGCCACCTAGCGCCACCGAAACGCTCGTCGAGCAACCAATCTCCTCGCCGACTCCATCGTCAACATACAGCTATGAGACTACACGCTCTACCCATTGGGGACCTCTAGCTGGCAAAGTTGCACTCATCACCGGCTCGGGTCGCGGAATCGGCAAAGGCATCGCATTGGAACTTGGCGCTCGAGGAGCCTCCGTGGTCATCAACTATGCGAAGAGTGCTGCGAAGGCTGAAGGGGTCGTTGCGGAGATTATCAGAGGAGGAAGCAAAGCGATCGCTCTGCGTGCCGATGTCAGCAAGCCAGAGGAGATCATCAAGATGTTTGAGGATGCGTATGCGCATTTTGGTAGGATCGACTTTGTAATTTCGAATTCTGGAACGGAAGTCTGTAAGTGTTGATGCGTGATAAATTATCCCTTTTGGGATTTTTGGCGACAGGGAAGAGGCTGAGACAATGTTTTACATTTATTTGGGAGGACAATGCTCGGAAATTTGCTGATTGTTCCTTTTTCTAGGGTTCAAGGAGGAAGATGTGACTCCAGCTGATTTTGACTACATCTTTAATATCAACTGCCGTGGACAATTCTTTGTTGCCCAGCAAGGTGAGTTCACAGTACTCTTCCCATCAGAGCCTCGATCCTCCGCTGCGAACGTTCACTGATATCAAGATACAAGGCCTCAAGTACTGCGGACGCGGAGGTAGGATTATCCTTATGTCCTCTGTAGCAGCCACTATGAGCGGGATACCCAATCACGCTTTGTACGCGGGTAGCAAAGCCGCAGTCGAAGGATTCACACGTTCCTTCTCCGTAGACTGCGGCGAGAAAGGAATTACGGTAAATGCCATTGCCCCGGGCGGGATCAAGACCGACATGTTTGATGAGAACGCTTGGCATTATGTACCCAAAGGGTATCCAGGCATGCCGATGGAGATCATCGAGGCGGGACTTGCCAGCCAGACGCCTCTCAAGAGGTGCGGTCTGACTTCTGATATTGCAAAGGCCGTTGCGCTATTGGTCAGCCCAGACAGTGAGTGGATTAATGGTAAGTCACTTACTTCTCTTTACATCAATATACCTCACCGAGTGTGATACCCATCCCACGACTGCAGCCGAAGGCTTGGGGAAATGTTCGGCCTGATTTGTCTTCAATTCATTCGACTCGATTACCGTTCCAACGCCTCAATATTGAATATCACGCTGACTGGGTGGTTTGCATACAGGCCAAGTCATAAAGCTCAGTGGAGGAGCAGTGGCGTAACTTTTCCATCCAATTTGGGCAGCGGCAACTTCAAGACGGCATGAAATGTCCCTTGGCTTGCAGCTTATCGTCTGATGATAAAGGCTCGCAACTGGGTATTCTCCAGTGTGGAGCGATGGACGTATGAGCAAGGAGCAATTCTTCTTTTCTGGCAGACGGAATTGGTTGGGGGTTACGTGGGGGAGTCGGAGGTGCTGAGCTTTGGCTTGCATAGTGGGCTGGTTGCTGATGGAGGGGAATCAGAGAACTTGTGAGGGGCTTGGGTTGGGCGTCTTTTGCAATTGGTGGATATCGTGATGATGGAGGAGTAAGTAATCAGGGCAGCATTTGGACACAGCGCCGACCTACACGTCAGTATCGAGAAAGCGGGACGAGAGGCTGACTTATCTGTCTCGTTTCGTCCCGCGTTGTAGATACAATAGGGTTCTTACTCACTGCTCTCTCATTTCCCCCGCCATGCCATCCACCCGTTTCTCACCCCGTGAAACCTCTCCACACGGAGCATTGCACTTCTAACCAAAAAACCCCACCAGTCCACCACACAACTCGGGCGGGCAGCAGACAAGGCGCGGCCCAAAACATAACCATCAGATCGTTATCCGGGATCGAAAGTCCGTCTCACAGCATGCGATAAGAGTTGGGCAGGGACACGGATCTGTGAGGCTTCGGCCCGGATTGAGAAGTATGGCTGACAGCGGCGTTCAGGTTCAGGGCTCCCAAGACCAGGAAAACAAACCAAGCCGATCCGATTCGGTTGTTGGCAGGGCTGAAGATGCGCTGGAACCAATGGCTCTCTACACCTTCACCACACTGGAATTAGCACATGTCAAGGCCAAGAGCCACCGTCTGAACCTGCTGAAAATAACTGATAGCTCAGCGGGAGTACCTGAAAGAAGTGCTCTCGCTCAGACATCCAGTCAGGGCCTTTCAACTGAACACCGCCTAGTACTATGGGTAAATATCCCTTACTTGTTTGCGTACTAATGAACTGTGAAATTGGACGATGATTCGCCAGAGTACCCTCTTCCTGCGGAATTATCTAGAAGCCGCACAGACGGTGCATGCACATTATTTACAGCATGTACCAAGTAGAATGCTTGGCTTGTTCTTCTAAAACAATCGAAGTTTCTTCTTCCTTGTCTTCTTCTACTTCTTTAGGGATGGGTCCTGTTAGCTGAAGCCGAGAAGTGCAGTGATCGACTACCACTATCTTTTCTGGTTTCCAGAGAGTCAGTGATGGGTCAGTGTGCTGGTCCCAGCAACCGTGCAATTCTCCTAGCAGGCATAAAACCCTGTAATCTTAGACCCCGCCCTTCTGTATTGTCGATCATTACAGCGGAGACGGATCCTGTAAGGTAAGCTACTGTATCAGTAGATCAGATCCGCTAAATGATGTCCAAGTTTCCCTCATGAGCCCAATCCGGCATTCATCCCAAGAAATCATCAGCCAGTCCGCGTCTCACTTCGTTATCCAGCGAGTCACGATGGCGTTCAAAGATACGTCGATACCGTAGAAATTCCTAGAAAGTAAAGCAAATCTACGGAGACTTTTGCTAGTGTATGTAACCTTACTACCTACATTGTGATCACCACCCCACCATGAGTCCCGACCCATGTCCCGCTTTCGCTTTTCCCTTCGTCGGTAAATACCACACTAAGTCGTGATCGCCAAGGCCAAGCTCTTCCCAGGCGTATTCAGCAACGCCTCAAGCTTTCACGGGCCCACGCTACGACGATATAGCCCAGATGCGGCACCTTTGTCATGCTATTTTCGGGGCTTGCTTGCAGGCTTCAAGTCAGATATGCGAGTGGTCGGGCGGTAGGGGGACCCTGTCTTTGAAATCTTAGCTGACTATTTACGAGAGAAAGTTGCCGCAAGGTCCGACTTAGTATTCCGACTTAACGAGATAGAGCTGTACGAAAAGTATGGAAGTCACGGACTTTGGAGAATACGATGCTGATAAGCAAAAACAAAGTGCTTGGATAACTTGCTGAAACCGTCGTAGCGATCTTACGGAATCCCCAGATAGCTGTTTCTCAATACGAAGTCCTGGCACTGGGCATTGACTTCGAAAAGTGGAAATCTCAACAATTGCCATAATCATCCCGCTTTCAAAGCCCGATCGTCAAACTCGAAACATGTGAATGGCTATACTCAAAACGGTGCACACTCAACGGCACAAAAATTCCATGCATGCCCTGTCCTGTCTGTGCTCTGCTATGCTGGCTGTCTCGTCGAAGTACCCCACACATGGCTCAACTGCAGCTGGCATCACGAACGCGGCAAAGATCGACGAAAACAATAGTACCGGCCTTTCAGAAATTCTGCTCATTGAGGTCATAATCGTGAAAATCTAGTCTCAGGACGCCGGAAACGGATATTCCTCCCAAGCCCTGACCACGCCTTTTTCTCCTACAGACAGCTGAGAAGAGCCTCGTCGTCACGACTGCATGAGGATGTACCGCAATACCGGGCATGAAGCCCATACAATTACCAACCCCACAGAATAATATCCCTGCTACTCCTGTAAAGCGGATGGATGAAGATAACGACAGTGTACATTGCTCCCCAGCATGAAAAGTGAGTCAGGCTGAGCTGACGGGACAGAAAAAGAGAAGATGAACAACAAGGTGGAGATGACAGGAGTAGATCCAAAAAGCAGATCATCAAGAAACCGCATTCACAAGAAATTCATCTGATCCATACAGGAGAGAACGAATGAGAACCATTTATCAAATCTGCCAATTATTGAAGCGAACGGTGTAGCGAGATCTCTTATTCATTCATTCATCAATCATCGAATTACCCCCTCCCCTGCCTCAACCCCACTCAGAAACCCCAATCACTCGATCAGAACTGCGCACCCGTAAAACTCCTCTGCTTCCTCAGCGACTCAAACGTGAAGTCCAGGCTCTGACACAAGTAATTGCTCACCGCACCATGCATACCCGCATCCTCCTCACTATCACTCATCATGCTCGTCTCCTGGAACTTCGCAAACAGCTCCTTCAGCTTCTTCAAATCCCTGAGGATAATCTCCATCTGCAGCCATCTCACGTCTTCATTCGCGACGCGATAGGTCCCGAATGTGAGGGGGAGTTGTTGTAGTTGTCCGCCGCCTTGGCTCGATGTGAGCGCGAAGTAGTTCTTCGATGCATCCTGGTAGATGGAGATGATCCGCCCCAGGATCGTACCCAGGAGCATGGTTCGGAGGCTAGAGCCGGACTTAGACGTGCAGATTGGGCAGTTGAGCATGGTTGAGCAAGTCTCGACTGCGCGCTGGTTGACCGTCAGAATCACGTCGAAAGGAGAAGAAGCAGTGATTGCATCGGAATTGTGAAGTGCCTGCAGGGCCGAGAGACATGTATTGAAGCAGTTGCAGGTTGGGTTTTTGAGTGCGGAATTAGATATGTAGACATTATGGCCCGTGACTGGACCGGGTGCTGAGGCGGAGTAGTCTGGTTGTTCGTACCAGGAAACGAGTGATGGTTGTACAGTAGAAGGATCGACCAACGATTTTGATCGTTGGTGATGTGGATGTTGATGTTGTGTATTGTCAATATATGGAGATGGCAAATCAGTCCGAGGCGAGCTTGTCCAAGAAAATACTGGATCGAAGAGATCTTGGTTGGCCCCATTTTCTCGATCCGAGCGTCCTTCTTCCCCAATAATTGGTATTGTTGTAGAGGATATCGAATGTCTGTGAGATATCGAAGCATCGGGAGACCCTAACATCGACGACCAGTCTTGCTCCATCCCATATGAATTCGTGTGCTCGACATCAATGCTCGTCGACGGTGTCGGATACTGATTTGCAGATTCCTCCTGCCTCGATACCTCCTTTGACTGACGTTTGTGACTGGCGTCGGATTTGGGTTTGCCTGCTCGAGACGATGGAGAGTACTTGCAATCAGCGCCGCAGGCCAGACATCGTGAACAAATTGGCCGGGCCTTGCTGCATTTAACCTTTGCAAGGAAGCATGTGTCGCAGGACGCCCGCAATTTGGAGTATCGAGGTTTGGAACTTTCGCTTTTTGCCGGACCATACATCCCGGCGTTGGTGGTGGAAAATTAATCTTTATAAATTAAATCTGGTGAAGCTTGACCAGGTCCTGGGTACCGAGGCTGGAGCTATACAGCTGCAAGTGAACGAGTGGGGGGTAGAATTTAGGAGAAACCTCCGGAGGTGGGAGGATGGCAAGCGCTGGGTATTGTACTGCTCGAAAAGAACTCAATTTCTTGAGGAATTTGATAGACAGAAACGAAAGTATTGAACATGCTAAACAAAGTCAATCGAGAGATCTTGCGTTGTCAGGGAAGTTGAAGCAAGCTATGTGTAAGAGCACGAAGAGTAAGAGGAGAGGCAGAGCAGGGTTGGGAGAAAGAAGAAGGATCGACGACTTGGACGTGTACGGGATGCGATCGCCCTCCAGAGAGCAGTATCAGGCCGTAATAATTAATGATCCTCATCTCTGCAGCCTGCACTACGCTGGACTGCCTGCAGTCGTATGAGTACAAGGCTTTTCGCTTAGTGAACCAGGTCTTGGGTGGAAGGGAAAAGGGAAAGGGACCCTAGCTGGATGAGAATAGGACCCTTCAATCCATGGGTCTGCATCTGTGTGGTGTCCGGGGTATATCTCGATCCTACTGTAGGGTCGCTGTAATTGTGCCGCCCTAGGGGAGCTGCAGGTGAGGCGTGCAGCAGAATGAGCCATCCCGATACATGACATGATTATGGAGTCAAAAAGGATGGCTGGCTTGTTGCCAATTGCTTTGTTGGCTCCTTTCTTCTCCTCTCCCCTTACTGCTCCGCCATTATGGAAGTAGGTGCTGGCCGTACCTTTCCCTCATCCCATCCACGCGATGAGAAACTTCGGACGTCCGAAAGGCCAAGGAAAGGTGGTGAGCGACATCAGATATGGGGATCGTGTGCGAGTAGTGAGAGTGAGTTGGCGAGTGAGGGGTGGCGAGGCTGCAAGCAGCTGTCAGCCTCCTTGGTCTAGGGTGTGACTTGGCTAGAAGTGCCTCATGGCCTATAGTGCCGCGGAAGCATAGTATGTGGCGTTCTTTGAGTACCTCTTCATCCGGAGTAGAGAGGAGGGGAATATGGGTAGCTCGTGGTTGATTGGCCTGTCACACCGCACTGCAAGTGAGAATATACGGTATTCCCCACTGACCCCACGGAGGCTACAGCCAACGAATGCACTCAAGCGCCCACGAATGTCTTCGAAAATTGCCTTATCTGGACGCCGAGTCAGAGGCTTGTTCAACAACAGCAGTGGGCTGACCCAAATCGTCCCGAGGGCGAGCTGTTGATGTCGCTGTATTCTAGTCTCCTGCCCTAGGTTGCTTCGTTCCGTAACAAGAAGATACGGTGCACCGCAGGAAAGAGGTACATAGATACTTAGCGTGTACCTTAGTAACAAACACCCATCTCTTCTCTTCTCCCGCGTCTTCGGGGTCATGGTCTTGGTAGCCGAACAGGCACGCTGCATAGCGGAAGAGCAGCAGTAGGACCGTATAGACGAACGCTTATGCTCGTAGTGGTGGTGTGTAAGTGGTGTCAAGTAACGTGTACACTTGCTGGATCGGATGCAGTCTCGTAGAAGTGCAGTAATCTTAACTCACAGTACGAAGTAAGGTGGGCTGGATGATGCTGGATGATGCACCTTGACACCATGCGGCAGGTCTGCACAACGGCATGAGCCACTAAAAGCCACAACTGTTATCGCTAAACGAGTGCCCAGGATAGCCGTCAGCACCCATTACAGGGAATCCCTAGCGACCATGTGCGCTGCAATGTGCCTCTCAGGTCATTATCCGTGACCACAACAGCGCATGGTCAGCGGGTGGCTGCGTAATGTACAGAATGGTCTACATGGACTTCACGAACCGGTGGTGGAACAGAACATTGTACCGAAGCGACCACAACACCACGCTTTCACATGTTCTACTCGCACTTGCGGTACGATATCGTGCAATGCTGCCCACGAGGGGATAAGGCCAAGACAAGTCGGTACTGTGACACAACACTGGTACGCAGGTGCTCACAAGCACATGAAAAAGAGCGAGTCCAAGATGTAAGTGTAACACGAGAACCACAATCAATGAGTCATGATATTAGAGAAGAAGTCTGAATAGAGTAATGACATAGCATTGGTAAGTACATTGTAGCCGCACAAAACGCACGTAAAAACAGTAGATAATAAAAGGACAAAATAAACATTCTGAACCAGTGACCCCATCCATCCATGTCCCGTTCCGTCTCGTCCCGGATATGACATGAAATGGGGAAAAAAAGGAGACCCAAAACCCCGATATCTGGTGCATTAAAATGAACGACTAACTATCCGACTAACTCATTACACTACAGCGTTCATCGCATCTCTAATTATGTCTCCTAATGTGCCAACCTATTTCTCGTAGTCAGCATTGAAGATCGTAGACCCACTGAGGGGAATTAGGAAGGGGACGGAGATTACTCACATATGGCTTCTTCATCATCGAGAAATGGTTTCCGGGCAAGTGCTTACACTCGAACTTCTTGGGGTTGAGATATTTGTCCCACAGGTTGGGTCCGAAGTCCGTTCTGTTGTCTAACAAGAATTGGGCGTGGCCGTAAGGGAAAGGGTCGGGTCGAGGATCCGAAGGGAGCTTGCATACACCATCTTCACACCAGATGGCAGTCACGTGTGGGCTCTTCTCAGGATCAATGATTTCTGCCGAGTAGTTCGAAAGAGCATTGACTGAGGCTGCAAAGTGGGGGAGGAGCCAGGCTGGGAGCTTGGAGAAGTCTCCGTCTCCTAGGAGACCAATGGAGGCGAACCATCGATGCAGCGAAGATGGTAGAGGCTCGATGATATCGGGACATGGTGAGTCGATGAGAATGAGTTTCTCAACAGTCTCACCTGCCTTTGTGAGCTGGTTCACTGCTTCGAAGGCAATGACACCTCCTGCACTCCAACCAGCGAGCATGTAAGGTCCCGTGGGTTGACGTCTCTGCATCTCGGTGATGAAGGCCGAGGCCATACCAATGACACCACATTTGTACTCCTCAGGTACCTTCATGTACGGAGAGTTCAGTCCGAAGACAGCAACATCGGAAGAGAGATCCGGGATGTCCACGTACGACGTCGCAGATCCGCCTCCATCAGGAATCATCCACAGGTTCTTCGTTGCTCGTCTTGCGTTGCCTTGGAGAAGGACCGAAGTCGCGAAACGTTGAGGTGGGAAGACAGTAGTAGAAGTGACTGTGCTCTCAACGCGCTTTGAGACAGTCATTGACACGACAGGCTTTGCTGGTTCACCGATGTTCAGACTTCGCTTGATGTCTCGGATCGATTGATTGACGGTAAGCAGATCGGCAGGAAGCGACATGTCGGTCTTCTCGCGCAGACGGCCTAAAATCGATAGACTCATCAGTGAATCCATTCCAAGTATAGACAGATCGACTGTGTCTGCAATCTCCTCGATATCAACACCCATCTCCTCAGCAATGGTCGTGCGGATGATATCGCCAAGACTTTCGTCCTTGTTCTCCTCAACAGGGGTATCATCGAGAGGAGTGGTGACATTGGAGTCGTCGACGAGATCTGGCGTGGACTTGTCTTCGAGAGATGAATGGCTGCGAGTGTCGCTGGAGTCGGAACTCGGGATGGCAGTCTCAAACTTGCTGAGGAAAGCCTTAAAAGATCCAATCGTTGGGTGGTCGTTGAAGTCGTGAGAATGAACATCAATCTCAAGTTCTTCCCTCATGCGTCCACTGACTGTAAGTGACATCAAAGAGTCGACGCCAAGGTCGGTGAAGCCGATGTTGTCCACAAGCTCATCAATACCCACGCCAACTTCGGCAGCGAGGATATCGAGTGCCTTGGCGCAGACTGAGATCAACTTCTTGTTGACAGTAGCGATGTTGGCCATGGTGACTTGAGCTGTCTTCGACTGCTTCGCTGGTGCTGCTTTGATGGCTGCTGGTGTTGACTTGACTGGTGCAGCCTTAGCACCCCCAATCGGGGGCAAGAACATGTTCAGGACCTTTCGGGGAATGCACTGGAACTTCAAGCACCCGACCATTCCAACGATTCTGTCACCATCGAAGATGTAGACATCACCAGCAAGAACCTTGCCTTCCTCGGGTTGCATCTTGACGTACGCGCGGTATGTCTTGTCCTGAGAGAGGGGCTCGGCAAATCGCAAGGATTCCCAACCGTGAGAGATGTAAACATTCTCGCGAGAGTCAACAGCATCAGACCCATTGACGATAAAACCAGAGATGTGCGCAAGACTGTCGATCCAGTATGGACTGACTTTGAAGTTGCCATCCTTCTCGCTTGTCTGGAAGTTGACCTTGGATGTGGCCTCGAAGTTCTCGCTGTGAAGAATGACTTCCTCCATACCGCGATATCTTGGGTTGTAATCCACCAAGGCAGCGAAGAGCTTGTAAGCCAAGCCGCGGCCGATCTTGTGAGCACGACCATCTTGCTCGGCATCCTTGAGCCAGTCAACACGAGATTGGATAAGGTATGCTGTGCGTTGCCATTCGGCGAGGTAATCTGTGGTATTGCCGAAGATGACTTCACAGATGCCGTGCTCAACCTTGTCCTTGTCGGTTCCAGTGGAGAACACGAGATCAGCTTTACCTGCAGCGACGTCCACTGTGGCAATGACTCGGAGGATCTGGCTTGCTCCATCTGGTCGTGCAATGAGTGGCTTGGGATTCTTCATGTTGCTGACGTTGATGCCAAGGTCGGTAGCATCCGGCCGAATGAGTCGGTATGCATATTCACTAAGAGTGATGGCCATATCCCCATACAAAGACTAGTAATGTTAGCCAATCCCAAAAATACAAAGAGAATAAGATACGTACCGATGGGCAAAGCATAGCTCCATTCACTTGATGTCCAGTGACAACGCCTCTGAGGCCGGCTTCAGCCAAATCAGACTCAGCACAGACAACAGCCATTTCATCCTTGACAAATTCACTGGTGATTTTCTGCACAGAAGTTGTGGATAATTTCGGCTTGGTGTCCTCGAGGAGGGGTGTCAGCTTCGCACCACTGCCCTTTGTCAGACACCAATCGCCCTCGTACTGGATCCAGTAGTTCTTGTCATCAAACGAATAGGTTGGCAAATCGAGGAGGTGCACTGAGTCATTGAAGTCTCTGTGGTACTCGTTCCAGTCAACGTTGAGACCGGCAGTGTGCATTGTGCACAAGCTGCTGCTGAGTGTCTTGTATGCGCTCTCATTTCTGCGAAGTGAGGGTGCGATTATGGTAGAAATATCGAGCGTTGCCTTGACCATATTCGAACAGACAGGGTGAGGACCAACTTCCATCCAGACAGTCTTGTCGTCTGTGGCTCCAGAGATCTGAGCAGAGAGAAGTCCACTGGCAAAATTGACAGGATTGCGCGCATGGTTGCGAAGGTACTCGGCGTCGATGACTTCCGGTTCGTTGAGCATCCTGCCCAGTACCGAAGAGATGAGTGGTACTGTCTCCTTGCCAAAGTTTACTGATTCGGCAGCTCTTTGGAAGTCATCGAGGATTGGATCGACTTGGGCAGAGTGGAACGCGAACGGCACCTTGAGTTGAGTGCACTTGAACCCGGCGTTGGTGAGCAAGTCTGCAACTCCAGCCATTTCAGCAGCTTCTCCGCTGAAAACCGTCTCGCGACTACTGTTATTGCAAGCGACATTAACCTCGCGGTTCTTGAGAGCCTCGGTGACAGCTGCCGTTGGTCCTTGGACGGCAAGCATGACATGCGTGCCTGGTGTACACTTTTGAACCAGCAACTGGGCTCTGGTGCCGACGAGGTAGATAGTGTCGCTAGCGGAGAGGATCCCGGATACGTTGAGAGCAGCATACTCTCCGAGGCTGTGGCCCAGCACAACGGCCGGCTTGATACCCCACGAATCCCAAAGTCTTGCCATGGCCATCTCGACACAAACAATTCCGATTTGTACAACAACAGGCGATAAAGTCTGAACGTCTGCTGCACTGCCATCTAATAACGGTATGAAAGAAGGAAATCCGTGTATAATGGCGATCTTATCGAACTCATCAATCGTCGTTCTGAATAGTGTGCTGGTTTCGTACAGTTCCTTGCCCATGGCGGCGTAGTGGGACCCTTGTCCGGTAAAGAGGAAAGCGACCTTTGGAGGCTCAGGGAGGACCGGAACGAAGTTCTCGTGGAGTTTGGATCCCAGTATCGCTTGGACTTCTCCAATGTCTGTCGCAGTGATGGACATTCTCCAGTTATGCTGGATACGACGAGCTGTAGTCGTGTATGCTAAGTCGGAGAGAGAAGTTGTTGGGTTCTGGGCCAGATAGCCCATCAGGCGTTCAGCATTTCTGAGCATCGCTGATTTGGACTTTGCAGTGACAGTGACCACATGGGTCGATCGAGGGTCGATGACGGCCCGCTTCAACGCTGGGGCTTCCTCAAGTAGCAATCCGGTATTACCGCCAGCAGCACTGAAGTTGTTAACGAAGATGCGTCGAGGTGCATTTGTTCTCTTCCTGAGAGGAGTTTTGTGGAATGCGATGTGCACATTTCGTTCTGCCAGATCTGATGGGAAGCCTTTGTTGATAGTATTCTTGATACCGACGTGGGGTGGAATGGCATTCTTTTGTAGCATCATCAACACTTTGATCAGTGCAGTGACACCAGAAGCTGCTTCACCATGACCCACGTTCGCTTTGACTGCACCAAGATACAATGGCTGCTCAGCCGTCCTCTTGCGATCAGCGGGCGCGAAAACGTTGGTGACCGATCGCATTTCGGTGCCGTCTCCAGCTTGTGTACCAGTGCCATGCATCTCAACATAGTCGATATCGAGTGGATCAACACCAGCTTTGGCGAGAATGCTTCGGTAAAGAATTTCTTGAGTTCCACCATGGGGATGTGTGATAGAGATGGCATCGGCCGAGTGGTTTGTCGCGGTGCCAAGAATCACGGCGAGCACATTGTCCTTACTTAAATTGTGTCAGTGAGATCACCTTCATTTTTGAACGGTAGACTTACTCGGCCAAGGCATCCTCCAATCTCTTCACAATAACAGTGCCAACAGCATCTGCTCTGCAGTATCCATCAGCATCGTTATCGAATGTGGCGCAAGGTCCTGTCTTGGAAAGAAACTGTCCTCGACTGAGACCTGCGAAAATATCCGAGTTGGTCATGCAGGATACACCGCCCACAATGGCCGTGTCACAATCGTTGGCCCACAATGATGTGCAAGCCAACTGGATTGCTGCGGCACTCGATGAGCACGCTGTGTCGATGCTGAAGGACGGGCCAGAAAAACCGAAATGGTAGTTGATTCTGCCCGGGCCGAAGGCTCGTACACCACCAGTGATGAAGTAGGTATCAACGTCCTGAGCGGCGTTGATCTCTCGCCAGTCGTCACTAGTCTGTCCGTAGAAGGTACCGATACGGTCCAGCTTCGTCGAGCGAGTGCGGTTGGGGACGTATCCAGCCATCTCCAATGCCTCAAATGCTGTCACGAGAGAAAGTCTTTGCATGGGATCCGTTTGAAAAGCCTCTCTCGGTGACATGTTGAAGAATCTGGGGTCAAAGAGACCAGGGTTCTCGATCCAGCATCCATATGGTGTATGACTTGTGTTCCTCGCTTTGCCGGTCGGATCTGTATGTGTCTTTACATCGAAGCGGTCTTTGGGAACCTCTCTGTGGACGTCAAGACCCTTCTCGAGCAACTCCCACAGTTTCTCGTGGCTGGCAGCATCTGGAAACCTGCCTGCCATCCCGACGATGGCGAGCTTGCATCTTCCATTTGATCCATTTGCGAAATTACTCGAGGTGGGACTCGGCTGCTTTGTTGATGATGGAGCTCTTCTGAGAATTATATCGAGGTCTGTTTGTGCTTTGAGGGTGGTCGCCAGGCTGTTGGCAGCTTTTGTAGGGCCTATCTAGAGTAAGCGCATGCACCTGATATGATCAAGATTGGTTGGAGATATCAATTAGGTAATGGGGAGAGTCGCTTTCGCTTACCGAAGGGAATCACTAGACACTTGGGCCCTCGGTAATTCTGTGCCTTCATCACACAGCCATGAACGACCTTGTGGAATTGTAATGGCTCGGTGAGGATGTCACGAAGCACTGCTTGAAGTAAGGAGATTGAAGTTTCTTCCGAGTACCAAGTGCCTGTTCTACAGGACATCACTGGATTCCTTGGCTTGGCCTGTCCCAAGACTCTCTGCACGTGTGAGTCTCCAAGACGAAGAATCTTGTCGGCATCGATGGAAGAGTGGAGATGAGCTGCATGGTAAGGGCCATGAACCGGAATCGGGATCGGCTTTGCCTCGAAATTGTGGAATGCAAATAAAGATTTGAGGCTGGCAGGTGGTCCACTGATCGCGATCGAGCTGCTGGTGATTGCACTGATGTACACGTGATTGGCCGATGGAACACCCTGTCAAAATTAGACGACGTCCAAGCGAACGCTGGATTTACTCACAACTTGATTATGGAAGAGGTCGATAATTGATCTTGTCTCTGCCTCGCCAATTGTTGGTAGGACATATGTCCAGGTTTCCGAGGATTCTGAGTCTTTGTGGAGGCGTTCAGCCAGCGCCGCCACATGTGCTCCAGCCCGAAATGCCATCAAGGCAACCTGGACTGCAATTGGAATGAGACTCGAGAGCGACGGCGAAGATCCGATTGCGGCTGCTGCAAAAAGGCCAGTACATAAGCCGACAAGACATGTCTCCCCAGGTCTCGTAACATCTTCATGAACTTTCTCGGCGCGACTGAAATTGTTAGAGGTGGGCAGAGCTCCGGGAGGGGCACACATAAACTTACTCGATATAGTGGGCTAATTGAGTGATGCACAGCAATGCACTGTCCACTGCCGAGTTCTTGACTTTCCTGACTTGATAGTTTTCGTTCAAGTCCTTGATGCTGGAAAATGGAGGAACTCGTTGACGTTCGATCGATGACAACTGGTCGACCTCGGCACGCAGAGCCGCCCCAATTTGGTCCAGAAAAGAGAGTGTTAAAACGCTGGGGTTGCCATCACGGTAAAATTCGGCCAAGAACCCATGCACTCCCAGTGACTGGTCTCCGAAAAGGAGAAATGCCATTTTGTCTGACATGGTCGAGATCGTCAGGAGATTTGCTGGTACAGAGAAGAGAGAAAGAGGCCCATCTAGGAGGTGTCTCTGGATCCTATATCACACCCGAAAGCTTCAGCTCGAGGTCAGCTCAAATGATGCCACGCTAACATGTGGCTGTTCTATTCCGAGGGTGGTTCGTTCCCGTCTGAGACCTTGTCAGAAATAGCGCCCATGGCTCCTTTCAAATTGATGTAGCCAGCCCCTTGGTGCTTGACCGAAGGCCTTCTATAGGCTCAAAGGCTTTCGGTCACCGAGCCCGGTCATAGTAGGAGGTAACGCTATGCAATTTAGCTCTGCTGATGATATATTTTGGAACAGGACTTAGCCAAGTTTGTTCCATTATCCCAATGAGGTACATGACATCAAGGAGCAGTCTGGAGACGGAATTGGCGTGCATTCGACTTATTGACGGACAGGGAGCTTGATTGGCCTTTTTTTTGTCCGGAGTGAGGTGATCAGGGAGTTCCTTGTGGCCAATGCTGTGGATGGGAATGTATCGCTGTAGATCTATTGGTGCATTGGCCGGATCCGAAAGCGAAACATCGCACAGCAATCAAAGCCGTTGCCAGGAGTTGTATAGTTCAGGTCCGTGTTGAAAATGATGATCCCTCCCGCTAGCGTGGCATAGCTTGGAAACATGTTGTTGTGGTCGTGAAGGTGGATCCTGTGTGCTAGCTTTATCCGTCGGACATCCCCACGGCAGGCCTTCGGGACCATGCAACAATCCTCCCAGGTCACGATACGAGGTCACTAGAAGATGATTAATTCGCTGCAAACAGTCAGTGAAAAGACAAGATAAATTGCGATTGTATTTTCCCAAAGGATCGTATGTCACGGATGGCGGGAGTGACATTGCCTTCCCGCTGCTTCCCTGGGGCCATCCCAATTTGCGTAGATTAGAAGCCCAAGATAGATGAAAACTCATGTAAGGCACGACATGATGCGCACGTTGCCAGCCTGCTACTTCGCTGCATGGCGCCGGTGCAGTGGTGAACCAGAAACGTGGGAGCCGGGAGACTGAAAGTCTGGATAGATGAAACGAAAAAACATGCATAGACGATCAACCGAAATAGAGGATCAATCAAAGCGAGAGCTGGGGCGTAGAACTTTAATCAAGGAGATATATGAAGCCATTCCTGACCATCCGTCTGTGTTGTGATGATTTGGAATCGAGTTCGTCTGATGTTTGCCCCCCTCATGGACTGGTGTTCCGAAATCCCGCCTTCTCCCCTTCACAACTGAAGCACGCACGAGCTCTACCACGGCATCCATCACAACAGATGTTTTCCATCCCCACGATCGTGCCGCAATTGATAGAGATCAACTTTCGGATGCACACTTGTGGTTTTTGGTCGCCGGAGTATATATGGCGGAGTGGGGATACGCGGAGGCGACGTTTCAAAGACTCACGATGCATACACTGGATGTGTATGTGGGACTCGCCGCGGAGCTAAGCCGCAGATGGAGAGCATTGAGAAGTACTCGAGCACTGAAGCGTGAATACGAACATACCCGTTAAGTACGTGAGTATGCAGCGATGCAGCAATTCAATGTCAAACATAAAACGCATCGAGCAAAATGATGTTCGATTTTGAATTATCCAATAACATTAACCTTAACAGCCGGCTAACCTACTCCGGCAAGCTTAACCGGGCGCATTAACCTTAAACCGATCCCTGGAATGATCTCATCCACAACTACAACAGTAAGGAAACTCGTGAAGATGGCACACACATGCAACACACCCACAGATGGAAAGAGATCACCGCCGCTATATGTGCCATATGTCCAAGCCCTCTTTGACACATGCAACCAACACGACACCATCAACAGCCGACAAGCAGGCAAGGATTCGAAGGAGATTGCGAGCAGAAATGACAGTGCAGACTGTTATCAGATACTGAGAGATGTACTTGTCGAGTGGGTTATACACGGGACGGGATGATACCCGTCTCACGTATCGCCTTAACCATCTGGATATGGCAGCTCGCAGACAGCCACCTACACACTCCTCTCGTCTCGTTGTCTCCTCCATGCCCCCAAAGACATCGCCACGCTACAAAGCAGGGATTTCGTGCATTCGTTTTGGCAAGGGTGCAGTACGCTCAAATGCCTTCGATGCTTTCACCATTCGCTTGGGAAACGTTGCTCTGTCGACAAGTCAGTACATACGTCAAGATCTACATGGCGAATGAGTCTTACCCTCTGTCTGGAAAGTCCGGAATGGTGTTGGCGCCAGCCATATCCGTCAGATTCCCTGTTTTGCCAGCGGCATTGCCCGCTGTTGGGATGCCTTGAGCATCGCAGTTGGCCTTGTGATCAGCTGGGATGGAGATGCCTCGAAGGGCCTCTGGGGCCTCAATGATCGTTGCTGTCAATCCCAGGATGACGTGCCATTCAATGTGGCAATGGAACAGCCACACTCCTGGGTTGTTGGCCTTGAACCGAATGACGGCGTAGCTGTTGGCATTGACTGAGTATGTGTCGCGCTTGACTGGGACATTGGGAAAATTTCGCCCCTTTCCAGTGTATTTGCCCTTTCCGCTGGAAGGTCTCTCGACTACTTGGAACTGGTGACCATGCAAATGGAAAGGGTGGATAGCTCCATCGAGATTGTTGACCGTGATCTGGACAATCTCGCCTTGCTTCACAATGTATGGGTTGACCGCGCCGTAGATCAGAGGGTTGGTGTTCGATGTCCCTGTGCTGATCGCAGTGAACAAAGAAGGCACTTTCTGTCGGACGTATGTAATGTTGTTGAAGTATGTTCTGAGAGGGGTTAGCTCCGAATTTAGGCGTCTTGCTTTTCGCTCTCTGTTTTACATACCTTGCGATGCCACTCGGGTCCAATTGGAAGTTGAAGTCCAGAGTAATCTCCTTGTCAACCTTCTCTCTGGGTCCGAGCAATGCCTCTCCGTCTTGCGCTACAAGTGTAGCATCGTCAAATGGCTTCCACTTTGGAACAACATAGGCTGGAGCAAGGGCCTTCGCTTCGTCGTAGATGATGTTGCCAGTGACGTTGAAGGGCCATACCGGAGCGACAGCCGTATTGGTGAAGTCCCGATTCATGTCAAGTGAAGCCAAGAAAGCGTAATTTCTTCTGGTAGAAGTTTGTGCCTTCAGTAGTACGGAATACCTCTGAGCTGGAGCAATTCTGAGTTGGTACGCCTCTTTCTTCACGGTGTAACTGCCATCAGCTTCTATGATGTTCATTGGATGGCTGTCAAATTGGATGAGGACCGATGCGAAAGCTGCCATGTTGATCATCTTTATCTTGTACGTCTTGCCGGGGATGAATTTGAAGTTTGCGGTCGTGGACTCATTCACGAGAAGCGCATTTGGGAACGGAGGTGCCCCACGTGGATTGGATGGCGACACCATCGAAGCGATCAATTTTGGGACTTTGTCATGGTACCAATCTGACATTGTGAGAACGAGCTCTTCGTCGTATTGGCCCTTGTATGGGTCCTTTGGATCGTGCACGATCAGGGCACCTGTCTCTATCAGATTTGAATCATCAATTGGATGTCTCTGCCTACCTCTTAAGCCATCTGGGTATTGTCCCTTGTTGTGGGAATGGTACCAGTACGTTCCAGGTCTGTCCAGCTGTTTTCTCTGTCAGCTCCAATCCAATCTCATCATTGTGGCAAGCTTACTATGAAGTCATAAACGAGAGATCCTCCTGGTGGAATCGGGCATTGCGTTACGCCCGAAGGGCCATCTGAGAATTGTGATCCGGGCTGGTCCAGCCCGTGGAAATGAATCGAGGTCGACTCATCCCCAAGTGCATTGTATACGCTGATCACGATCCTGTCTCCAACATCTCCTTCGATGGTAGGGAGCGGGAATTGTCCATTGATGCCGATTACTTGCCTTGTGAAGCCATCAGGAGCGGCGGTCACCCAGCCGATACTCCAAGTATAAGTAACTGTCTTCGCGAAAGCGAAGGTAACCAACGAAAGTATGGTAACGATTGTCTTGAGCATGTTTGCGCGAGTATGAGAATTATTGATTAGAATTAGGAAATGCCACTGCTGCTATTCACACCGAGATCTGGATCTCGAGGGACTTAAGAGAGCTTGCCAGGAGGAGAGCTCCGTCGCTCATCTACTTTTTTTGAGGAGCACCGCCAGGGATTGGGAACCTCGGACTGGACCAAAGCATCTGTGGCTTCTCACATCTGACTATTGACTGCAAGTGAACGCTCATACAGCTGTCATCCGTCCACTTGCTGGGGGAAGTTCCGCGATACAGCAGAAACAGAAGAGATGAGATGTTTTGTGCCTTGCATCAGCCCCGGCCCTACAAATCGCTGAAGGCCAAAGAGAGCTCGATGCACCCCACACATGATAAACAAACGGTGGTACAGTATCCAAAAGCCATCTTTCAGGCGAGCGAGCCTAAAGGTTGAATCAGCGCCACGCTTCCCGTCATTCCATCCTGGCATCACTTCGCCTCTGATAACCGAAATCGGAATCCTTCGATTCCCAAAGTGCTATCAGCCGCATGCAGACTGCCGGAAGACCAGCGAACCCTGAGATGGTCGAATTGTCATTTGCTAGCCTCATGTACAGAAGGCTTTTCTGGCGTTCTGCACTCTTCGGGGCTGGTGGGCTCGGCGCTGCACGGCTCGGTGCTGCAGCGCTCGGTCACAACACGCTGGACACTCTCCCATTATGGCCTCACCGACTTCATGAGAGGAGCAACAAGAGATTATCATAGGAGCAGGAACGAGATTTGTACCAAGAGTTTGACGACATGCGGCTTCTGCGGACAGCTCATAGTGCATAATCCGAAAGCAGTACTTTGGTGCCGAACATACCACCACCAAATTCCCAGCCTCATGGTTCCTTAGCGCCAATCACGACCCCACGGTCAGCCTTGAGACCAGGGAGGTATACCACCAAATTCCTTTCTAGGAGGTACTTGGGGTAAGTTATGTCACCGCCTTTGGGCAGAACATGGGAAACATAGCTGGTTGGTCGCAGCCCATGTTCTGCCCAAAGGCGGTGACATAACTTGCCCCCAGTACCTCCGTATATTCCGAATTATAGATAGGCTAACCAACTGCAGCGAACACTTGGTTGGGCGATCGTCGGAGAAAATGGCATGTTTGTCACACCGCAGATAAGAATATGTTCGGCCTTGAGGATTGGTGAACTCCACAGCAACTGCCAAATTTCCTAGCCGTCGGACTGGACGAAACTCGAAGTAAACAATCCGCAACTGGAAAGGTAGCATTATGATGAAACAGGTACGCTCAGGAGTGCAGGAGATCGGGTCGCTGGCCGCGCAATCAAGAACTGCCAGAGAAACAGTGAAATGGAAGATATAAGTCGGCGGCTTCTTCTTCTTGGGTTCATTTCCACTGTCCTATTTCTGGCACTTGAAATGCTTCCAATTTTGACGACAAGGCTCTACTAGCACCTCCTTAACACACCAGAATTATGAAGTCCCAATTGGTACTTTTGGCTTGCTTGGGTGCGTGTTTTACCAAGTGCACAGCCTGGGACGAAGGCACTTTTGCTTCATGCGCGGTACGTTACTCGCCTCTTCTAGGACCAACAACGGATGGGTGGCATCTGTGCCACAGGACCACTCCTTACTCCTCCGATATCTCACATCACACCCAACGCTTGCTGACAAGCATCTCACGCCCTGAAGTGGCCCTGCGTGACAAGTTTCCCTAGTCCCGAATGCGATAAGAGCAATTCAGGCTCATGGGAGAGTTGTTTCTGTTCGAATGAGACTTTAATCGCTGAGTTCAATTATTGCTTGGACTCCTCGAGCTGCGCAGACTCCGAGAAAATAGGTAGGATGAAGTCTCACCATCCGCTTCAACCCTCGAAGTCAACACGAGAAATTCTAACAAGGATTCCCTACGGCTAACGCCATTCCCAACCACCAGATGCAACAGAGCTGTGCAGCACCACAGGCGCATATCCATATGCGAGCGCCACTTACTCAGCACACCTCAGCAGTCAATACTCAGAGATAGAGAAATGGTCGACCGAAGGCGGATCCTGGTCTGCCTACCACAGTGGCAGCTACTGGAGCACAAGCGGAACACACACCTGGTACGACAAGGGACCATGGCCAACGGGCACGGCAGGACCATGGGGCTCAGGCTCCTGGCCTGAGGATAAATGTCCTGGGCCGAATTGGCCAGGTTGGACGACGAGCGGCACGTGGGATAAAAGTGAATGGGATGTGGAATGGACGTCTTGGAGCTCTTGGACGGATTGCTCGACGACGACAATCTCAACTACGGTTTCGACGGTCAGTACGACGATAATCGGAACGTTGAGTACGACCGGTGCGAGCGCGCCTGTTCGTCCGACGACGGCAACGGCAACGTTGGTGACCACTTCGACTGCCGTGGCTGGGAGCTTAGTTACAAGTGCTCCTAGTGCATCTGTTTCTGTGGCACCTCTCGAGGAGACGAGTGGATCAGCGGGGTTCTCTGGTGGGAATTTAAAGTCGGTGAGACTTATGGCAATGAGTGCTACACTTGTCGGGATATTCTTGGGAATGGTGATCATGTTCTGAACTTTGAGGAGCACGAGAAGGATTTGTGGCGAAGATTGGATTGTTGGTACACATGGACTGGTGCAAATAATACCCCTCTGGAGTTTATTGACTTTGTGGCATTGGACTCGTACACATAATATATCTTCGATTAGAACACACTCAAACACTCAATCTTGCAATGGCATGTCTCGTATCAGCCTGAATATTCCCGTGTACCATATGCTGAGCAAATCTCCTACCTTGGACATTCTGCAACTTCCCGTTTCCACGAAAAGTCTCTCGAATTGACTCGGTCTCGGCAACCTTCTGACGTCCTGTAAACAGCCGTCTCGGGTCTGAAGCTATCTCAAAGGTAGCACAACTGAGACTTGGGAGTCAAAGTGCTGGGGAGAATGAGAACGTTGTTTTTCAGATCCATTTTCAGCGTGTTCTGATGATGTTGGTTGATCTAAGGTTTTCCACATGCGGAGAATATTCTCGTCGTGGCACCGGCATAAATTCTCTCAAATATGCTCACTCGGCACGGCTGCCGAAATTGTGGAATTCTTCATGTGCCAGACTACTATGGAAGAATACTTTGACGCAACGACGTCGCTGGTGATGCTGGACTTTAGACGATCTCGGAAAACGACACAGGCGAGCACTCTCACTCTCGGGCCAAGCTGAACACGATACTTTTTGAGTGGTAGAGAAGATGACTGTAATTTCATGTATCAAACAAATTGACATTAGTTCCCGCAACACAAAGTCCTAAACAGCATAGTCAAGATTAGCAGCACCTGACACACGACCCAGCTTAAGATGAGGCAAAGTTAGCAAACGTAAAATCAAAGTCGCATTTGCTGATGATCAAAAGGTCTTCCCCGTACCAGTGAACCTATCCTAGCAGTCAAATCAAATGGTACACCTCTCACCCTTTCCGGGAATTTCAGTGGCATCATACAAAGAGCCATTCATGGTCATAATACGATCGTGCTTTCGCTTCTCGGCTAGAAGGTAAACAAACGCAGCTCACTTCGGATATTACTTATTCAGTTTTGTGGTGGTGTGATCCTACTTTCAAGTACAACATGTAACGTGGACGTTTCATTCATAAAGCTGCATGCGGCTAATGTCTCGACTTTGTGAAGATCCATCAATAGATGAGCTCATTGGAGCTAAGAACCATTTAAAAACATCAACGCCTTTTCGAACCTTGCTATCTGCATCGGGATGCCATATATGGCGAAGATACGGGCGAGTGAGGACTGAACTCAAGAAAGAGACTTTCTGGCAAAGCGAACATGATATTGATCTATTGAGAAATCCTTGTTTATCCATTCGGCTACGATGCCATCACCCATTACATAAACGGGAAATCGCCTCAGTGCTGAATTGCTAACCCTTAATCGCCGAGCAATGACTATGTGCTGGAATTCTGAGACCAAAGCATTCGCAACTAGAGAAACACTCTCGATCAGTGCAATGTCCGAACGCGACTTTTGTGTAAAATGCAAGAAAGACACCGCTACTCCAGGAACATGAACGTCAGTTCGCATATACAAGAAGTTGACATAAAAGGCATCTCGAAACATTACTTGAGGCTAGTCTAGAAGTGTCAAGACTTGGATCAAATCATTTAGAATGTAAAGGCTCCCCAAGCACCCCAAACCTGAAACCAGATCCAGCTGTGCCACAAACCGTTGATCCAGAGATGCACGCAAATTGAAGATAACAACAACGATTCAAGACTCTGAACCTTTAAATCGAGAGCCGCTATTCGTAGCGTGCTGAAAGAGGCTCATCAAGGCCTGGGAACGCACCTTCAAAGCAACACGGACCCTGCCAGCCGTTGACTTTCAACGCCAAGGTGTCAGAAACCCTGCCAGTTCCTTGATATAAACAAGTTGTGTGATCTTTCTGCGTGCAGCAAAGTCCGAGAAACAGACCTCGAGTCTAACTTGAGCCTGCTTGAGCCGCAGAGGCTCAATCGCCACCATAACATGATCTCGCACCACCAAGGCGCGGGGTCACTACTGCAACAACATTGACCACGACTCTCAGATATATATGCAGGAAAGAAGACTGTCAAACGAGATGAATTGCACTAGGAATACGAGCAGCGAACTATCTAATGTAGCAACTTGGACCCTGTGACTATGACATGCATGTGATGGTGAAGTATGCAGGGCAAAAGCTATTAAACCCGACAAATACGAGAGATATGCAGGAACGAGAATTGTCAAACGTTAGAAGGAAACTATAAAACCAAGCAAAAAACTAAGGTAGCAACTTTGACCTCCAGACTAATTATTACCCGCATGTGTTGGTGAAGTATGCAGGGCAGAAGCTATCATGAGGTCTGAACTCGGAATACGAGCCGAGCTTTGACTTTGAGGGGAGACTAGAATGGACTCTTCCAAAATAGGTTACAATGAAGCTAGAACTAAAGGACTTCAACATTAGTAGGGGCTCAGATCTTCGCAAATTGCCACTTGGCTAAATCACATCATGACAATGACATAAATGTTTCATCTGAGTCAGATGGTTGCTGGAGAAGTACGTTTTCATTCTGTTCTATGTCTGTTCTGTAGACGATGCCTTTCTCATCTACCCTTCCCGAGACTTTATCCCGTTCCCAATGCTATGCTATGCTGTGCAATCGATGCAGTTACAGATACGCTCAAACCCAGCCCCAACACCACGCTATGCTGAATGCAAGAAAACAAAATACAAAAGAAAGCATTCTACAACCAGACAAAATTGCCAATGGCGACGGCACTCATTGCCATAGCCGCGACACCGAACCAACTCCTCGATTCCGGCCTCACCCCCGCACTTGTGCCAGCAGTCAACTGCGCTGTGCTGAGAGAGATTCGTCCTGTAGGTGTGATTCCATTCAATGTATCCGCAACCTCGATGGCCGGTCCAACGTTGAAGAAGTCCACCAAGACAAAGGTCGGCTTGCCTCCCCACTCCGAGTTGCATTGCACGGCATGCGTGCCCAATGCCCCTGTTGTGTTTGTGGCGGCAGAGTTGGTAGTCTCGATGAGCGAGACAGCTGGCACCGTGATGCCAAAAGCCATCTCGGAATATTGGAAGTGGTTCATAAGGGACATGTAGCCGGAGGAGATGGCGGATGCTCCAGTGCCGGAAGAGAGCGATGTAGGACGATCGACTGTGCAGTTAAATCCGTCGGAGGACGTCACATCGTATGGGTTCTCGAACATGTATGTGAACTCGGGCAGGAGATATGGGTATGTGGTGTCGTAGTCGATGCTGGCAATGTAGGTTACCAGACGAGTGTTCGCAGTAATGAGAGTCTGGAGAGTTGGCCAGGTCGCCATGGCAGATGTCGACTCTGGCGTATATCCGTAGGTGGAAATACCGGATGCTTCGAAGACAGTGCCGAACTCTGAAGCCTCAAAGTTGTCTGAGTTGACAAGTAGAATCGAGACGACCTCGTTCGGGTTGGCATCCATCCATGTCTTGATCTTTGATAACCAGCTCTCCAACGATCCGCCGTCCAGTAACGAGCAAGATGTGTGACATAGCTCTAGAGTACCATTCGAGTCATGGACTTGTGCTTGTAGTAACCGGATACCTGCTGACAATGCCACCGTTGCGTTGTAAAATGTATTCCCTGCCACTGAAAATGATGTACTGCTATCTCTTAGGAACGCAACATCGTGCGCACCCATATGTGTGATGTTGTTGTAGTTTCGATTGCAGAGGTCGGGGGAGTTATTGCATGCTACTGTGCTCGTCGAAGCTGCCGCCTGGGTGACAGATGCGGCCGTCGCTGTCGTTGTCGATATGGAGGATGAGGAGAATCCGAACTGTGGTACGGCTTGTGCGAAGCCTGTGAGCGAGAGGATTGCCGCAGAAGCGGTGAATATTGAAGTAAGCATGTTTGCAGTATTGATGTTCTGTGAGAGTTATTCCGACTATCAAGGCTGGATGTATGAAAGTGGGTCTAGGTGCGTGTTTTGATGAGGAAACAGTCGAGCGAATGTCTTCAAGGAAAGAACAGAAAGTAGGAAATAACGGTGACTGGAAACAGATATACGAGGCTGGTATACAAGGAAGTAGAGATAGAAGGATACAAAAGGAAGAGGCTCAGGAGAGAAGTTTGCTCGCACTGCGAGGTTATTACGACGACGAGCAGATCACTGCGCCTCACTGAGGTTGAATTCTCTGGGTCTCTCCCGCAAAATTTGTCGTCAGCAACACGAACTGTCTGGAATCAGTGGACCGGTAGCTCGGGAGAATTGAGATCAAACTGCCAATCAGCAGTCTTGGTGCATCGTGAAACCCGCCGGGAAGGCTTGGGCCAGCTTGGTAGAGAGTGCCAATTCAAGGGGTCCTTGGAGTTGCAGGCGGGAGTTGAGGATTCGGAAATGATTTTGGTGGAGAAGATTTGCTGGCAGTTCGTTGCTTTAGTGGAGGAGCAGCGCGGCACTGGGCCACAAGGAGGTTGGTGTGGTGGCTGACAAGCAACAGCCGCCCTATTTTTGGATCCCGGACCTCAGCACTGGCCAGATGTCACCGTTTCACATGATGACGACGACTATCACGAGCAGCATGAATGGATGAACGTCGAAGGCATTACTTGAAGGTAAAGAAGACATCTTGCTCTTGGTCGAAACCTTCGTTGATTGGCGTTTTGCCGACAACAATAATTTGAACAATGGAAGCGCGTGTTCTTTGATGAAAGATGCTCATATTTGTCGAGCTTCCACGAGCCTCAACATTCCAAGGACTTGGCTTTAGGTTCGCCGCGGACGGGATAGGTTTTTTGATGCCCTCCGAGCGTTGGCTACTGAAACTATCCCCTTTGTTCGTTGGACACCTTTGAGAAAGTACATTTGCCACCTTTGATTATTTGGTTGGATGTCCAGCTATTATTGGTTTCCTGTGCAGATGCTCGTCTTTGTTATTTCTTGGAGAGGAGTCGAGTTTCTTCGGTCAAATTTTCACATTGCAAAGTCTTAGCCTTTCGGTATTGATTATGCTTGGCTTGACTCAGTTCTTCGTCGCCAGAGCCCTGAAGCTATCAGAAGCGAAGTTTTATTTTCTTCTTTCCAGGTCCTTTCGGGGCCTATCGGATTCGTGCTGGTATTGCGTGAGTCTGGTCTTTTATTTTTTGTTCATCGAAGAATGCAGGTGTCCAGAACATTTTAGGTCTTTTGCAGTTCCACTTTGAAATCGCCTGACGAAAGACGTCGCTGAAATGACGCGGCCTGCTACGCCAGGTGGGCTCTATTTGCACTGTCGATTCTGCTCATCGTGGAACTTTGAGCTTTGTTTGAAACTGAGGCTTTTTGAAGACGGTCTTTTTATTTTACATTCCTTCGAACATTGGTCAACGACGCCAGGGCTAGTCAGTAGTCAGCTCGCTTGTCCCTAACACTTTCTGCCACTGTAAGGCGGGGAAATTCTCATTGAACGCCACTACATCCTTCACGCCAGATCAGAAATGTATGTCGCCATCTAACGATTGTCGGTATCGATTTGGCCGAACCAGTCGTGCCTTTTGAGCGAGACAAGAGGATGGACAAAGGGCGCAGGAACTTCCCGAAATCCAGGTCTTAAGACGAGGCTTACCCGACTGCCCGAACCGCTTCTCCTTTGTACCCAACGCAAAATCCTCAAAACTCGGAATGACGCCTTGAAATTGTTGAATACTGGAAGAGCTTTGTGTGAACACTTATTGAATACCACGAAGCAGGTGAATCAAACATTCCGTTCACTGTTTGAGTGAATTCCAAACATTTCTGAGATAGTATTATTTTGTTTGACTTCAGGTGATCTCCAGTCCTCAAGCAAGTATGAATATCATCTTTGTTAGTTGGCGACTACCGAGATTCTTTTTGGCGTTTGTTGCGACCTCGGGGAACATCTCACTATGTTTCCGGCCTCTTTGCTGAACTATGCATGCCGGCAAGTGACCACTGGGAGAGCCCCGATGAAGATACCATGGCTTAAGTCAATCGACAGAGTGAAAATCAAAGAATAGCTTGGCTCCCACCCCCCACATAACAAAATCTTGTGTCACAAACTTCCAAGGAGTTACCTTGAAACGTGGTGGCTACTCTATCGACCCTATCGATCTCGACCAAATCGTCCCAGAACAATAGTGATGGCATTTGTGACCAAAAAAAGAGACGCTTCTGGTGGCACGAACGAGACTCCGGCCGATGTTGGCTCTCTTGCCCTACCATGCTTCACAGGCACGAAGATCTACAAAGAGGCGCTGGATGAGGTAAGCAATTCCGAGTCGTAACAGCCCAAATTTTCCCCAGGATTCCTGGTACCCGAATCCAGTGCGGGACACCATTCGAAACATTGACACTTTCTTGTGTAGTTCTGAGGACATTAGATAATCAGCTAACATTCTCGGCACAGATGGACCGAATTCGCGCTGCTCATCGAACACTTGCGCCGACAGGATGTACACCGACCTTCTGTCAGTCTGGTCGAATGACTAGCATCAACGAGCCAAGAGTTGGTCGCGACAGACCAATTGCAGAGATACAACAAGAGGCTCTCGTTCTTGAAAGAGTGCCGAGATCATGGAGTGATCACGTCAGATGAAGAGCTAGTCGAGAGAATCAAAGAAGTCTCGACCCAAATCTCCAACACGGCTATTGTGTCAATTGTCACGGACCGTGATGGCCAGACGAGCGAGGGTCTTGCTGGTGGAACATATCATCAACATATGAAGGAGCTCGAGTACGGCGTGCGAGCTGCTAAGAGGAACTCTCGACGCTGCATAACGCGTTCGGAGCACGAACACTTAACGCGGTGCGACCTCCGAGGAGTACAGTGCAGCCGGGAGATGGCAAGATCAGTTGTCAAAGGCATGCAGAAAGCCTTCAATCGAGGTCACATTTTACCTACAGTTTTTATGTTTCCACCTCGAGCACCAGGAAAGTGTGGCCCTATGATATGGAACTCACAAATCCTAGCGTTCGCTGGATATGAACAAGAGGATGGGTCCATCCTTGGAGACCCGGCTAATGTCGAGCTCACCAAGGGCATGAAAGAGTTCGGTTGGAAGCCTCCAATGGAAAGGTCTCGCTGGGATTTCCTTCCACTTATCACCATGGCGGAGAATGATTCCCCGTACATGATGGAACTTCCTCTTGAACTGAGAAGAACTGTGCAAGTCACACATCCGCGGTACGCAAAACAGTTCCGCGACTTGGACCTCAAATTCGTTGTTGCGCCCGCTCTGAGTCGACTCGGGCTTTGATATTGGCGGCAATCAGTACACTGCAAGTCCATTTATTGGATGGTTTATGGGTGAGTTTGATTTCTCGCTTATTAACCCCTCTGTTTACTTTCATCGTATCACCTGTAGACTCTTCAGCAAGGTCGCACGATATCATTTCAGGAAAGCTGATATGCAACTCAACTTTAGATGCAGAAGTTGGAAATCGAAACCTGGCCGACTCATTCAGATATAATGCTCTTCCAGGCGTTGTCGGCGCGTTGAAGCTAAGCCCTGAACCGGGAACAGCACTTCAAGATCTACCCGAATACATGCAATTAGCTGCTTTAGTAAGTCTAAGCAGATACTCTGAGTCAATTACTGATATTTAATAGTCTCGAGCCCAAGCTGAACTAAATTTCGCTGTTCACTACACGTATCTTCACGACCACGTCATGATGATCGACTCTATGACAAGTTCCATTAAATACATGAAGTTCGACAGCGATCGCAAGGATGAGGTGGGATATCCACTTCCCGCAGCACCATATTGGCTCTCTCCTCCCCAAGGCTCCATAATTCTCATTTGGCATGATGGAGGTCCCCCCAACTACCAGCCAAACCCCATGATCTGCAAACATGTGCAGGTTTCGATTAATGCCTGGCGCAGAGAAACACCAGAGTCTAAGAGAACTTCTCAGACGGGAATCATGAAAATGTCACCACAGACTCATGCACATCGCCCTCGAATCAGAATATTCTCCTGTACTGCAGGTGTCAATGCCGGCAAACTGGACGAGGCGAGATCCCTCGCAACGCCCAAAGATTTGTCAAGTTGTATACTTCTACTGAACTGTTGAGCTTCCCACCTCGTTTCTCCTGCTTCGCCAACGGCGATAGCACTTACGGTGATACGTACAACGCTGCCGGCAAAGTCATTCCGCAAATCATGACTAGTTTAGGATGCAGATGCCTCCTCGGTCATTGCTTTGCAGGTGATACGGCGGTGCGAAATCCAGATTGGAATTCTTTCACGCAATGGGTCGATATTCTGGACCATCTCATCCTCGGAAGCCAGCACAAAATCGAGCTGCCACAGACTTTGAGCGATCTGGAGCCGCCTACTACCTTATTGTCTGATTTACCGACTGCGACATTGGTGAGAATCAACCAATCGAGTCTGGGAGGCCTCGCTCAGATCGCATTGGATATTGGTGACAAAAAGTACCGCGAGATGGACCACATCAAAGTCTTATCGCCCAATCCCGACTGCGAAGTCGAGAGGGCGTTAGCTGCGCTTAAGCTATCATCAGCAGACAAGCTCGATTGGCACGGTCAGACCGCCGGGGAATTCTCCAGTCGATATGTTGATCTTCATCATCGTTTTAAATCACTTGACTGGTACTCTAGATTCGTTCAATTGTCTGGAGAGGAGAAAACGCAACTGAAAGGCTCCGAAGCTCTTACCATTCTGGAGAAATTGGAGCTCAAGGACGATTATCCAGCCATGATTGAGAACATCTTGAAAGACATGGCAAGTATCGTACCACGACTGTATTCTGTCTCTTCATGCCCGGACTTCCCAGCTAGCGAAAGAAATGAACAAGGCAGCGGCAATCTCATTGACATCGTTGTGAAGATCAACCCTGTTGGTCGTCTCAGCGATGTCTTCCTTTCTCGAGCCAGACTCGGAACACAATTGCGATTCGGCTTGACGTGTCCCGATACCTGGGGTCTGATAAAATCTCAAAGGCCAAATGCGCCTCTCATCGCCATGTGTACAGGTTCGGGCATCGGACCCATTCGTGCTCTTCTACAAAGACGAATTGTTGACTTAGATCGGACGACAGGTGTCACCAATGGCAAAGACTCAGAGGTCCGACAGGGAACAGAAACAACCAACCATCATGCTCGTTTTTGTGTTTCGAGCACACTTGGATCCCTCAGTCTTTTCGCAGGATTCAAGAAGGAAGATTCAGACCTTGTTGACCGAATCATTGAGCCAGCGGCTCATGCTGGAATTCTGGATGTCGTCGAGCTCTGCCCGAGTAATGCGAAGAAGACGAGGGTTCAAGACCACATCCTTATGGAGCACGTTAAGGAGAAACCAATCCAAAAGTTGAAGGATCCTTCTTGCATAGGTACGTGAGGCAGATACTGCCTAACTTCCACTACCCTTCTCGGAATATCACATATATATCGGAGCACATACTAAAATCATTTTGTAGTCTTTGTCTGTGCCAACGAACTTGCAGCCGGAGGAGCTTTCCAGAACCTATCACTAATTGCGGGTGGGGACATCAAGGATCTGCCGCAGGAGAGATACATCGAGGAGACATTCCGTGGATAGGTTACTTACCTAGATGAGGACTCTTTCTGATCCGGATGTTCTCCCCTTTGCTTTTATGGTGCGGCATAACCTGCGTCGGGTAAGGGAGATGTGAATTGCTCGGCAGGCTCGGAGTGTCGCTGGGCTTGATTCATCTTGGAAGTCCCTTGTAAATTCTACGAAATTCAGATGTTCATTTTTCAAGTATGATTCTCTCTCATCCATATCAATAGTCCTCTCCTATCTAATTTCGTGACAAGATTCGCTGAAATTCTTGATGCAGCACCAGTGTTGGGGATGTTCAAAAGATACTCACTAAATAGAAACAAGATGAACGAAATCGGCGTATGTGGGACAAGGACATGTTGTACCTACTATACACTGACAAGTCGTTGGACGAAAAGTCTGTCTCGGAGAACTGAGTTAAGGGTCTTGATATGGACTTCTCTACTGGGAAGAGACGAAAAGCAGGCTGGAGGTTGAGTGACTGAGTACAACAAATTTACACAGTGACCGAAAATCCTAAAAGCTATCTATCAATGTTGCCAACAAGTTGCTTCTGTTGACCGTCCCGAGAAGTTATCCAATCCTCCCATGTTGCCTTCTCTCCTCAAATATGGACTGCCTCTGGCCAACATCTCCAGGTCCGTGAATGATGTGAGGAAGTCTATCGAGAAGTTGTAGAACTGGGTCGGTCCCATGGTCAAACCGTGCCAACTTCAGTTCACCTGTAGCATTTCAGTCGGGCGCGATGGCATCGAAAGCCAGAGGATTTGGCATTCAACCTTCGCGTACACGATTTCGAGGCCCGCGGGTCATAATCGTGGCAATCACTGCAATTACTCCAACTACCGTGGCTGTTATTCCAAAGACCACGGCAAGGGTGTCGTTAATTGATAATTTTTCGGCTGTATCCGTCAAATAATGAGCTAAAACATAAAAAGATGGGAGTGATACTTACGCATTTCGCTGAATATCCGATGAATATCCGAAACCGTATGCTGTTGATCGATCGAGTGTAACGTCTCGGACAAGGCTGCAGAAGAGCAAAATCCAGGGTTTCGCCCATACATAACTAGTATTAGCTTTGGGAAAGCAAAAGAAAAGGGCACCTCGAAGTGTTGGCGGGTTCTGCTATAAGCCATTGTGGGAGCCCCGAATCGATCGAACGTTGCTCTCCTGGTGTAGGACGTGCTTGCACATCTTACAGATGAGGAGATTGGGGGAGTCGCGAAGCCTCCACGCGTGGAACAGCCGGGAAAATATTATCATCTCATCCAAAAAGCAACCTTTTTGGCCCAAATGAACTCAAAGAATTGGATGTAGGCTGCGGGATGGCAAAAAGGGGTTCCTCGTCGCTTGGAAATCCACTGATATGGACATTTTATACGAAATGAATGAGGAAAGTTATGTTGATGGAAACCCAGATGTGCGGATCTGCAAATATAGTCTCGTTCATGTATTAGGCTCAACAATAGTCTACTGAGGAGTGGCTGTGACAAGGTCGGTGGTACAGTGGGCTCCGAGGACAATGCCAAGGTCAGTTGTGTGCAATACGGTCAGAGAGCAAGCTTCATGCAGCTCATACATGCAATGGACACCATAAATTACGCGTGATACGTTGAGTTTAAGTCAATAGTATGGGCGTGGTACTTCAGCTGTGCATGCAGGATGGCGATCTTGCAGGCTCTCTACCCCCGACTGCAGTGAGGTATCTTTGGACTTCAGGCCAGGACCCTTTTTGGCCACAAGTGATGTTTATTTCAAGGATAACCAAAGGTAGCAAATCAAGCAGTTCAATTGTAGAGTTGATGAAACTCCCCGGATGAACAGGCCAGATCATTTGTGACGGTTGGCATATCACAGTAAGTGAAGAAAAGGCGATTAAGCGAGCTTGCCGCTTCTCCTCGGGTTCACATGATTGACGCGACAAAAAAGGCCACAGAAGAAGCCCGGACGTAGTCTTTGGAAATGGGATTGAATTCTTGAAAAGCTCAAATGTTTGACTGTACACGAAGCAACGACACCATCATAGAATCTTGCTCGCTGGGCATTAACAACAAAACAAAGATGGTCCAGGACCTCTTCACCACAATACACCCAACTAAGTAGTGAGAAAGTCCCAAGACATTCAGCCACACGCGCTGCCTTAATCCTGTCGCTCATGTCCGACATCTTGAATGCGGTTACTCGGGTCGTTGCGATTCTGACTGGACGAGTTGTGCCCATGGATGATATCGGGGAGCAATTCGATGAAGCGGATCATGATATCGGGGGAATGAGTTGGATACAAAGGGACTGGAGGACTTGATGTTTCGATGTCACCTGCAATTTAAGAGTCAGCAAATCGAGGGTAAAAGTATGGATCACAGGAAGGAGAAAAGACTGAGAGTAAATACCTAAGCGAATTCGTTGGCCACGTGCATAAAGGGTTGCCAAGATAGCCCCAATACCGACAATAGTTGCGAGAATGCCGAAACCACCTTTTTATTATCCATAAGTGTTTACCAAAGCTGGGATGGTCACGTGGGATGAGCTCACGATCCTCGCGATAAATATTTCGGAAGCAGCGACAGAGAACGGACAATGTAGACCGTGCGGCGCGCAAAAATTCAGTGGCGGTGCAGCAATACACTCCTGGCACAAGGCAAGCGATGATTCGATTGGGTACTAGACTAGGTAGGCCGGCTGTGCTGCCAGCCAGTCACGGCTCAAGCAGACAGGCAGACATGTTCCCAAGTAAACAACATCATGAAGACAGACTGATCTGTCCTATATTTGCGTACAGCCGCAAAACAGGATACGAAGTATTTCGCCGTGATCTCATCAAAGTATTAGAGATTTATAGCTGGAATATCTGACCTAGTCAAATAAGTCTCTCTGTGCTGGGACTTGAACTCGGTGGGGAGGAAGGGAGAGAAGCATGCGTATTGGACAGAAACGTCATAGTCAATGTGGAACGAACAGGATACGTCCAGGCCAGGTAGAGGGTGTGGTGAGTAGTTGACAAACCTACCTTGAGAGTCGATCGATGGACTTATATACGCAGGGTCGCGAAGATGTTGAGCTTGAGAGGAAGTTATTACCACGGAAGCGAATCGTCAATACTGGGTAGGAGGTATTCCAGAGGAAAGAACGCTGTTGGAACGGTTCGCAATAATCAAAAGACTAACATGAATGTCGCTGAGGATACGTGAGTACATATCGTACCCCACCCTTCTGTAGCGAGCACTGGTGGGGAGAAGGGTCCGAAGTGGGGTTGAAGTGAGGGGTGCAAAAAAGTCCAGGAAAAAAGACTCGAGTCTTCAACGATAGCAACAAGATTAACTAAGATGATAGACAACCTGAACACATTGCATGTAATTACCTACTTTGGCACAGCTCAGCAGCCAAAACTGCAAAAAGCTAATGCTAAACATAGTCGCACTGAGGATCGAACTCAGAACCATCTCGGAACATGTTCAGTTGATTGTGAACGAGATATCATAACCATTAGACCATGCGACTGTAGTGATTTGAAGCATGTGCTGTATCAAAATTTTCTTATGTGGCTACATACGAGCAGGAGTGCGGAGTTGAGCCCAGATCTTGGTAAAGTCCGGCTTCTCCGAACCGAGAATTGCCCTGATAGTGAGTGACACTTGAACGAACCAGGAAGAGCTGCGAAGGAGCTTAGAGTGTATCAATGTTAGATACAGTTGCTAGGACCTGCTTTGAAAAACGAGTGAAGAAGAAGTCATTATCTCGCTAAGGTGATCTCCTATGAAAATATTTACCACAACGACAGCATCAAGAAACCGCCAGCTTGCTCTGCATGCTAAAAATAGAAAATGTACTGAAGATGACGAAAAGGGGCAACTGAAACGCAGCAATCAACACGAGGACAAACGAGTTAATGCGATAAAGTAAACAGAACGAATAGGGGTAACCACAGCTTCTCCCGAGTCGACAAGCGAGGATCGCATAAGGAAGGTGTTGCGTTTGTCGCTTTCACTTGAATCGGCAGCCGCTTGCCTTTGCCTGTCCAAGACATCGTGGACCTGGACCTTCAACACCCACGCCGAGCTTCCACCACCAAACTTGAAAGCGAACTCAAGCTCAACACCAAAGAACCACAACACCCCCACCACTTGCTGATAATCGCAATATCCAAATTCCTTCGCTCCGCAAGCATACACATACAAATTGAGCCGGATGGCAGGCAGATTCGTGCGCGCGTCGAAATATCGTAGGTTTCATCCGCAGACGGGGCTGGGGGGCACGAGGGCAAGCTGACAACAGGACAGGACATGTCTTTGGGAAGTCCACACGCAAGGAATCCTGCTACGACAACCTCCATATCAGTCGCAATGCGTGGGATACGAATTTAGTGAAGGTGGGAGCCCGCATGGAAGCCGTGTGAAGGAGGGCCAGAGCAGAGCTGACGACACGATTTGCAGGCAAACCCCGAGTACCTTGCTGTCAATTGGGAGGCCAGTGGAGGTGGCGCGTTTGCTGTGATACCGGTGAATGAGAAGGGTAGACTGCCTGAGCAGATCCCTCTGTTTCGTGGACATACTGGGCCGGTGTTGGATACGGATTGGTGCGTGGAGTTGAGGAGATAGTTCGGGGGCTTGCGCTAACGTCTGTGATTATAGGAATCCCTTCAACGATCGCCTTATTGCTTCTGCGTCCGATGATGGAAAGGTCTTTATATGGCAGGTCCCGCAAGGCTTCTCCCTCTACTCCGATGCCGAAGAGCCAACAGATGTTGCGCCCGTCAGCAAATTGACCGGACACTCGAGGTAGGTCGCAGATCTGGGGAAGCAATGCATTGAGGATAGCTTCTAATATGTTGTAGAAAAGTCGGACAGGTCCTCTTCAACCCCGCGGCAGAGAACATTCTTGCATCGGCTTCCGGCGACTACACAATCAAGCTATGGGATGTTGAGAGCGGAAAGGCGCCCTTGACATTGAAGCATGGCGATATCGTACAGAGCTTGTCATGGAGCGCGAATGGTGCCATGCTTGCCACAACCTCTAGGGACAAGAAGCTGCGAGTATGGGATGTGCGACAAGAAAGACCAGCACACGAGGTCGCAGGACACAGTGGTGCGAAGAACAGCAGAGTGGTCTGGATGGGCGAGCACAATCGTTTGGCTACTACTGGTTTCTCCAAGATGAGTGATCGCCAGATGGCTCTATGGGATGTTGGAGCTCCTGCGGAACCTCTGGGTGGATTCACTGTATTGGATTCGATCTCTGGTGTTTGCATGCCATTCTGGGGTAAGCTTTCAGGTGTTTAGAGGAGATCATGGCTAATAATGTTCAGACGACGGAACACAGTGTTTGTACTTGGCAGGCAAGGGGTAAGTCAAGCTCGTTTTCTACAAGAGGGCCTACTGATAATGGCAGTGATGGAAACATCCGATACTTCGAATACGAAAATGACAAGTTCGAATTCCTCTCTGAATACAAATCTGGAGATCCACAGAGAGGTCTGGCATTCGTTCCAAGACGTGGTATAAATGTGAGTGGATTGGCAGATTTGGGAAACACGTCTAATGATAGCTAGGTCCACGAGAACGAAGTTATGCGAGCGTACAAGACAGTCAACGACAGCTACATCGAACCAATCTCCTTCACGGTCCCACGACGAGCTGAAGTCTTTCAATCAGATATCTTCCCACCAGCAACTGGTCTCAAGCCAGCTGTTTCAGCAGCAGAGTGGCTTTCAGGAAAGGATGGCATACCAGCCAAGATCGATTTGGAGAGCGTGTATGAGGGCAAAGCACCAGTCGAGGTTGCATCGGATTACAAGCCACCAGTTCAAGCTCCAACTCCTTCGCCAGTCAAGGCCGCACCAAAGAAGGAAGAGCCAGCACCAACCCCAGTCCAGAGAGCCCCTCCACCTTCCATGTCCGAACCAAAGGGATCAATCTCTGCTATGGCATCCAAATTCCAGGATGACGGAGCAGATGATGATGAAGATGAGACCTCCAGCTTCGAGGAGATTGCTAAACCCATCCAAAAGCATATTCCAGCCGCCGCTCGCGTAGACTCGAAGCCCGTCTCACCAATCAAGACCTCTCCAACCAAGACCGAACCCCCGAAGCCATCTCCAGTGTCCCAAGCACCACCACGTTCCTACCAAGCCCCTACTACTGCAGTCAAATCTCCCACAACTATCCCCAGTACCTCTGCTCCTTCATCATCTGTCGGATCCTCAGCAAATGGATCAGTTGAGTCGTCTCTGGCGCAGATTAAGGAGCTCCTTGAGGCTCAAACACGGACGCTGAACGCTCAGAGTGAGAAGATTGTCGGGCTAACGCAGGAAGTTGATACGCTTAAGATGAGGGTTGGCAGTGGGACGCAAGATCAGAGTGAGAGGATTAGGCAGTTGGAGTTGGAGCTTGAGGCTTTGAGGTCGTAGGATCAGCATTGTGAAGGGCGAGGGTTTGGCAAGGAGACAGTGTGTGAGAGTAGAGAAAGTAGGAAAGCGATGGAGATGATGTGATGGTTACGGTGGTAGTTTGATTTATTGACCTTCGTCGAGTAGCAAGCGATTTGAGGAAGCACGAATCTTTTTTGGTGGCATCTATCGTCCCTTTTCAATGGATCGTGCGCAAGATCGGATCCTACCTTATCCCGTCTAGAATGGTCGAGCAAAGAAGCTTGATATGCCAAGTGGCACGGCATCATTGCAAAACTTCAGGGTACTCAAGCTGGTCGTGGTTTTTCCTTTCTTTATACTCTCTGGGCGCATGTCTGGCTTGGTCACGCACTTCCTTGCTATCTTATTTTCGAACCCTTCTTTTACCGTTTCCCTGCAACTTTCACAAGTGTAGAGACTTGGTTATGATATATCGTTTCCGATTACCTCGGTGCCCGCGTTGCTCATCCTGAGCAGCGGAATAGAATGGTATGGGATACCGTATTTGGATTTCCGTGACTGCGGGAGAGCTATGTTAGCGTTGATCTAGCTATTTAGATTTAGTGATCTGATCTAGTTGATCCCTGCTTGGCAAGTAAGTCAAAGTCTATGTCTGAGTCTAAGCTGAAAAGGGTTGAACGAGCGAGAGCGAAAGTGAGAGATGCTGTGGCTGAGCTTCAGTTTCCTATTCCTGGAGCTTGTTTAGGAAACACTTACGTACCCTTGATGAGGCGTGTACCGGTGTCTTGGTATTCTAGCATCAGATATGTGTAGCCTTGACGATCTCTTGATATCTGTCTGTTAGGTGGAGTTAGTTTCCGAATCCGGCTCAACGGGCGAGATTTACGTGATTCTGGTTAGTTCTTTGTGGAGATTTGGTGAGGATTGGATGTGGGCGAGAGGTAGGCAGCAATGCAGCAATGATTTTGAGATTGCTTGCTAGCAAAGGTAGTCGTTGATTGAGATGTGATGAGCAAGTTGGCTTGATGAAGATAATCAAGATCACCTTTTGGAAGATGCGCTGTGAAATTCGTGGACTTGGCAACAGATCTCGAAATGGTTATAAAACTCCGTCTCCCTTCCTAAGTTCTGCTTCGAGCTTTTTACACAGCGTCCCCCCTCTCGTCTCTGCTTGCAAGTCCCCTCTCAATTCAGCACCGAAATAACCCGCTGTATTGCTACTTCTAACTTCAGTCTCCGATCCAACTCGAATGGTGTCAGCAAGATGCGAGCCTGGGTTATTTATTCCGCGGTGGCTGTTTCCTCGATAGCTGCAGCGCAAGACTTCATCGTCAATGGGAATGCGAGCAATCTCGTCAGCTGTCGTGGACCGCAGTTGAGAAATGATTACTGCTGCGTACGCTCCCTCACGCTCCCTCTCCTCCTCCTCTTATACCATCAGATAGCCGTCTCTATTCACCCCTCCGACCGAGATCTTTCCTACCAGTCGTGATATCCGATATCCATCCTACCTCAACCCCAACCCCAGGACTTACTGTATAGTCAGCCCTAACACTTTCACAGTTCGATGGCACATTCTCCGGCCCAGCATGGACGTCAGATGACTCCATTACGATGATTCGAAAGTCGTTGCTTACGATCCGAGACACCGATTTCAAGCTCAAGCTTAAGAAGAGAGATATAGTGAAGGAAATGGCGCCTGGTTTGACATGTAGTGGGTTTGCGGCTATTACGCTGACGAATGGGGATGCCAGTGCGTTGTTGGCGTCCGCTACGAGTGCTGCTGATGGGGAGGGAGATGAGACGATGAGTATAAGTGAGAGTGGGGAGGCGAGCTCGACTGGTGGTGGTCAGGTATGATTGACACCTTTCTTTTCTTGGATTTTAAGTTTCGGGATCTTGGGAAGGAGAGATGAAGGGATGTTTTAAGGGGCACTTGAGGTGGATGTGCTGACTTCGGTGATTGTGAATAGGCTGGTGAGACGCAACAAGCGACAACGACAGCGTCTTCAATGTCGGTGACTTATGCAGGAGCAGAGAGTGCGAGTGCCACTAGTTCCAGCACGAATGGTGGGGTAGTGATGGCTACGCAGATGCCGCTTTTGGTTGTTGCTGGTAAGGTTGGGGTGATAGGGTATGTTTTGTAGAGTACTAGGAGATGGACTGGCAGGCTGTTGAGAAGAGTAGATGGGGACGAAGAGATGGGAAAGGCACTGGAGGCAGGTATTTGTTGGCAGGTTCTGCGTATTGAAGTAAACTCGGCTTGATCGTGTTATATTTTTCTCCTTTCACATTTACATTTTCTTTGCTTATCATGACGACAAGAGTAATGAACGGTCCTCCAGACCCCTATCTATGTCCTCTATGGCATTGACTTCCGATCATACTTCTTCGAAGCTGAGTTTGGTCTCTCAATCCTTCTTGTCACCAGCAAGGATACTCTCCACTTTGCTCACTTTCTCCGAGAAGTGTTGTTTCTTGTCCGTTCTACGCGATATCAGCATCCCACTTGCACGACCCATGATATTCCCCACAGAGAACTAAAAGGTCCTTTGGAGACGGAAAGTTGGGGATTTATACCTTGTGCCAGCCCGGATATCAGTCTGTACTCTCAGAACACCATTTTGATGAACCAGTGTGTGTGCTTGGCCGATGAGACGCATGACTTCGTCCCAGGATCCTTCTGTATAAAATATTCGATTAGCTTTCAGTTAAAGTGGAATTGCAATGACCTGGTGTTGACGGAAATCATATTGAGGAAGAGCCGTAGTGGCGTTGATGATCGGTTGAAGATCAACATACCAACTGTCGTTCCAGCACTGTGCATTGAGTAGCTCAAGCCACTTGCTTTCATCAGTCTTTGAACGGCGGCGACTTCATTTGATACTGAGGCTGTGGGTGTTCCGATCTGATAACTTGCATTAGCTTCATGTTGCTTGATGAAAGCCATCGAGCTTGGAGAAAGGTGGCCGAAGCAGTCCGGACTCACGGGAATCAAGCAGAAATCCGCCACGGCTGCTGGTGGCGTTGGGAGATTCGCATAGTCAATAGGGTCAGACATCTTGGGAGTTGCAACCCAATTTCGAAAGGGCGACTAAGGGTTTTGAGAGTATGGAATGTGGATGCCGTTGATGAAGAGAGCCTGGAAGAGGGATGCGAGCCAAGCAAAACTTCCGTCGAGAATGGAATTGAGGGGCGAATATATCACGTGAAATTAGGTGTATAACCTTAGAAAGGGAACTGTCATCGAGAATCTGTTCTTGAACGTGATCGTGACTTAGCTCAGCTCAGAAGACAATTGAGAGTATTCGATCGTGATTGATCGGAATTTTGATCCGTGTCGTATCCTTCTCTAGGCAAGTGTTGTTGACATTTGCTCGGCTGGGATATTACCCCGCCATTACCCCTCATCAGCATCGCCACTGACGAGATCGATGGATGTTACCAAGTACTTAATCTATTCAAAACACATGAAGTTATCCTACCCCGATACAAGCCTTCACGGGGAGCGACATCAATTCATCGAAACTCACAGACTCCACACAAGATGGCTCCCCTTCCACCCTCAGGGCTCACTCTCCACGGCGGCTGCGACTGTTCAAGCATCCGCTACAAAGTCACCATCCCAGCACTATCATCACGCCCAATTGCATTCACAGACAAAACCTCAGGCGAAGACCATCATTTCCCACAAAGCTTCCTAGACCATTGCAACCGCTGCCGTCGAGTCAGCGGCTCCATCATGCCAGCCTGGCTAACTCTCCCTCAGGAGTGGGTGGAATGGACACTGACCTCTATCTCTGGCAAGAAGGTAGTGTCAAGAATGGGAGATCTCATTAGAGTTCCGAATAAGGATGAGCCTTCTTCGCTGCCGGTTACGAATTACATTTCTAGTCCTGGGATTAGGAGGAGTTTTTGTAGTAAGTGTGGGACGAATTTGGCGTTTGTGGATTTGGAGAGGGATATGGGTGGGGGTGGGGACGTTGCTAAGGTGGATATTGTGCTGGGAAGTTTGGATAGGGAGAGCCTTGAGGTTGAGGGTGTTTGGCCGAGGAGACATGAGTATTGGGATAGTGGGGTTGAATGGATTAAGAAGTTGGTTACGGAGGGTGATGGAGCGTTGGCTGGTGGTGGGAGTGGAAGTGGAAATGGGAGGGTTCCCAGACATCCGGAAGGTGAGTGGGATGTTGTTGTTTGATTTGGATGTTTTTCTTCGGGTTGGAAATAGGCGTCAGAGTTCAGGGCGATCTCGCAGCGAGAGACACTCAACGGGCCACGAACTTGTAAAGTATGTTACTCTCATCAATTTCATTCCTCTAATGATCAGGCTCATCCACACCCTGCGCAACCGTATGCTCAACAGCCCACTTCCTAATACTCTCATAATTCCTACACACCCTCGGCGTCGTATAATCCGGCCACGGATCACCATCATTAAAGGGAAACCTGAAAGCAAAAATATTGACATCGCCTTGACACATCACGAACTGCCGAAGCGCATCGATACAATGGTCCATGTGACCAGCTAAATCGTGAGCTGGAGCCGCCGTGTCGCCGCCGAGTGGTGCGTAGTGTTCTTTATAGTTGGATTGCCGGAGGAGGTCGAGGCAATGCAGTTGGTGGAAGACTTCGATGGCGACGCGGAATCCGCGTTTGCCGGTTGCGGGGTCGGTGATCTCGAGGGCACCTTCGGGGTCGAGGTTCATTTTGATCATTTCTTCGCGCGAGACCATTGTGTCGCCGACTTATGGTGGATGTGCGTTAGCAGGGAAATGTCAAAAGATGGTAGAAGTAAGGTTAGACATACTATCGTTAGTGATATAATCCCACGCGGCATCAACTTCGTCGCCCTTCCCTACAAAGGGCCCTTCCGGCACTGGAGGCAAATCAAACTGCTGGATTTCGTACTTTATTGCACTTCGAGCAGGTACTGCGGAGCAAATCAGTACAGCTCAGCAGCCAAGTTCTCGTATATGGATGAACGAACAATATGTTGTCGGTACCGTTTCCGCTCCCCAAGACGGCCGTATATAAAAGGACAAAAACAGAGATCCCAAGGAGATCGATAAAAGTACTGCATGGGCAATCCATATCCATCGAGGCCCCAGATTCTGTGATCTGAATTCCGATAGCTTCTCTGATCTCCAACTCCTGCTGAGAGCTCCATCCTCTCCATTCAACGGCTCCGCCTCTTCTAGAGAGTCATCTCGATAATCGTTCGGCATTATGGAAGGAAAATTATATGGTAAACTTGTGAGCTCGCCAGCAGCCAAAAGAAGAGAAAATAGATCGGAAGGCAAAAGGCAAAAATTTCAGAATGAAGCTTGGGGTCGTGAAGTGAGGCTCTGGGACAATGCTCGTTTCAAGATGGGATGCCTTGGCGTTTTAGTCGAAACGGCGGATGTGGGAGGTGCAAACAGTTAAGCGAGCCTTTCAGCGCAGCTGCCATCACCCAGTTCAAAAGCTCTTAGCGCACTCAACAATGAATATGAGATGCAAGTATGGCGCTGCATGTTCAAAGGATGATCTGATAGAGAAGGAAAGTGAGTGTGCAAGTAACTGAAAATTCATCCATCAAGGTCTGCCATAAATCAGCGTTCACAAGCACGCTGGGGCCGGTGGAAATAATGTAGCGTTGAGAACGAGGTTACGGAATACTGCCACCGACTCTCGGAAAGTATATGTACTCTGTGTTCGAAGTTGAGAAGATGAGAATTTCCTCCTAGAGCAATTTGATATTGAAGATGCAACTCTCCAGGTGAGCAGATGTGTGCTGTCGACTTCCGCGCATCATAAATTGATCGCAATTCGGACTGGTACGTATGTCACCAGTCGTACAATTCTGAATTTTTGTCTCACGGAAGTTTGCTATCAACGGAAGCTTTTCTCTCCCCCTTCTTTCTCAGCCTCAACTTCCTCACGAAAGCCATTGTGCCTTTCTTGCTTTGCACCGAGGTCGACGATCCTTCCCCGTCCTCTGACTCGGTCTCAGAGTTGTCCTTGAGATTTTCCATCTCCTCCTCAGCTTGATCCATCATATCTTCCAGATCGAGCGGATTGTGTATGCCCAGTTTCGTGCGGATGATTTTCACAAGACCGTCCCAACTCCGAATGATGAGACCGAGGCTCTTGGCTAGGACAAGTGTTGAGATGAAGAATATCACAATGAGGCCGCCGAAGAGATTAGGGCCCCAGTTGCTATCGGTGACTATGCTCATTGAGAAGACGGTCTGTGAGGTCAGCCTCAACGTGTAGTCGAATGGTTTGTGATGACTTACGGCAATGAATGATAGTGGTAGGTACGCGATCGTGATGTAGGTGAGGATGCGAATGGTGTCATTCTGCTTCAGTGCGGTGTGGGTATCTTCGAGGTTGGAAACTGCAGAGATCTACAATTTCTTAGTATGAGAGCAGTAACAATGAACAGATACTAACCCCTTCGCGGTATCTCGAGATCTGGTTGATCTTCTGCTCAATCTTGACGTGTACAGAGATCAGTCGACCATGTTTTTTGTCAAATTCTTCGAGTAGTATTTGACATTGCCGTTCAAGCTGATCATGCCGTCGTCCTGGTCCCTGTGATACGTCAACGAAGGGGTGCTATTGAACAAAGCGCTGAAAGACTCACGTGTCTTAGATAAGTTCGCATCTTATCCCTGGCTTCTCTGACCTTGTCGAGGGACTCTCCGAGTCGATCGTCGAAGATTCTAAGAGCTTCCAATGCCCACAGCATAGATTTCAATCGCTGAATAGCATCTTCTGCGTGCGTCCAGTCGAGTCCTTTCTTCAACACTTCTCTCTATCCGAAAAATTAGAGGGATCCTTGCGCTGCATTGAGAGACGTACCCCAAGATTTATAGCTCGAGTGAGCTCATCTAAAATCTTCTCATACTCCAACGAGAGGTGCTCACACAAGACTCCAAGAAAGGACAGGAACACAAGACATCTTCCACTTGATGGCTGGTGAATAAACTCCGTCAAAGTCATCGTCGAATCATCCATTGCCTGCCGCATCACTGCTTCAGGTAGAACGGAGGAGATCACTGAGCAAATCCACCGGCATCCTGCCTTGTCTCCAGAGATCACAAGCGAAGACGAACCCTCCGTGATGTATCTTGCGGGACTCTCGCTCGGCACTCCAGCTTTTGAATTATTGTTCCCTCTCTTGGCTTTGAATCTATGCCAGCGTGAGACCATCCTTGGAGGGAAGGGTGCAGTGTCACGAGGCTCTTTGAACAGCTCATCATTCGTGCCACCTTTGACCTTGAAACCCCACTGGCAGATCGTTGAAGTCAGCATATATGTTCAGGCTGACATGAGGGAATGTGTGTAGTGAGAGCGGAAGGGAGATCAAATGCCTCCAGGATGTTACATACATAAGATATCGTGATGCTCGTGGTCCAGGTACCCGATTTGGAGTCTGAAAAGGTGGAAGTATTCCGGAAATAGTCGTTGAATGTATCGATGGACTGTGGATGCCACAAGTAGATGAATGCTTTCACGATAGAGGGTGAGCAGCGCTGGATGAAACTGGCGGGATTAGTGAATTGTCCGTCACGGGCCTCACAGCCTTGAAGTGCACATACAAAATTCGATTATGGGTATCAGTGTCCACAAGCTACGGCCAATTTAGCAAAGTCATCATCTCGCAAGGATCTGGGTATTACGCTGTCGCTCAGTCTAGATAATAGCTGCTCTCGAATCTTGACTTTGGTAGCCTGGCGTGTCTCTTTTGTCATGATCGCTTCCTTCACCCAGGGGTAGAGCTCCTTGTATCTCCTTTTGATGTAATCTGGCAGCTGTTCAAATTCTGGCGCGTGACCGAGATGATTATCAAGATACGCACTCCACATGCCCAATCTGGTGTCCAGGTGTGCCCACCCGAAAATAGTCTGAAATTCGAATCCAAATCTGGTTTGTCCGCCAATATCAATACTCTTCAGAGGCTCAAGTCGACCTATGACTCCGCGCTCACAGTAGACGTTATCTTTGAGCCCAATGTCATAGGTACTGATGAACAGAAGCTCGTCGGCTTTGAATCTTTGGGATATATTGCCCGCTGTCCAGTCAGGAGCTAGATCCGCAAGTTTACCAGTTTCCTGACCGTTAACCACATCACTCGATCTGCTGAGGAATTTCTCCAAATCGCTTCGCAAGTGAATCCTTCGGGTTTTGGTGGAACGGAATAGCTCCGGGGTATCATCCAGAGAATGTAACCACGTAGCTGGGTGAAACGGAACAGGAGGCTCACAGCGGGTCCAGTCGAAGGTAAATGCATTATCGCTCTGTTTTGTCAGGGCCTGGATGAGAGCATCTTGCTTCTCGAGCTGTTTTCGAAGCAGTTCAACAACATTGTCGTCCCAGGTGTCTCGTTTCCCGTGGGGTTCGACTCTGATCTTCTCAGGGTCAGAAGCCAATCCAGCATTGGGTAACTCCGTGACGACCGCAATTGATGGCCGCCTCCGGGATGCATGAGTTATGTGAGGGTGTTCCGTCTCATGGGCTTCAGGAACTGCAGAGTCCACCAGCAACTCCGAAGACTCTTCCCGGGTTCGCATGTCCAGAAAGGTAGCACAGACTATGCAAGAAGCATCCAGATCCCAGAAACTGGAGGTAACACTGGTTCTACTCGTATCCCAGGACCCAATGAATAGAAAGTTCGTGGACGTGAATCGCAAACAGTTCTTCCGTGCCGAATAGAGACCATCTTCTAGATCTGAATCTCTCCACAGCTGAAGACGTATGTGATGATTGACACAGGTCAGTTCCCCTGCGAGAATCTCAAATTAGTTTATCTCTAACATTTCGTCTTGGGAATCGTTGGTGGGACAATATTCACATGCCTACCATCAAGGATATGGCGACAACTTACAAGGTGCTGCTGTGGATATTCTCACGGATCCGTCTTGACCGAAGAGCGTGGCTCCAGGGTTGAGAGATAGAGTTGGCTTACGATCAACAATTCTGCGGCGAGCCTGTGATAGACAAGAGGCTGACCGTTTCATTTCCTGCTCCTCCACTAAGCCAAGTTCAATGCCAAGGAAGGTAAGTCGATCTGCAGACTCGTCCTGGTCGGAATATGAGTCTACAGCTGCTCGTCTGAAGGAGGCCATTGCTTTCTCTGCCTTCTTCTGCCAAGTTTGTGCCTTGCTCATAAATCCCTTGATATCTGCTGCCGCGGGAAGTGCCATAGAAAAGGTACATGATGGTGCTTCCCCGATCGCAGGCGAATTGTGCAAATGCTGAGATATTTTAGCCAAGCATGAATATCGGTACCACAAAAGGATAGCCAATTTCGGCTCGTGGTCATTGCTTGTGACATCAATATCGCCATATTTTTGGCTCGCCAATTGCTGTATGCAGTCTGCGAGAGTGATCATGAAAGCTGGCGGAAGAGCTTCTGGACAGTTTCTAATGGCATACCAGATTACAATAGGAGGATACAACGCCCTGTCATCATCGATGTCTTCGATATCAAGCGTCGGGTTCTCCTCGCTATATGGTGTCACTGATGGTGTGACGTGGAAGCCACTGGGTAACTTGGCCCTTGCAATCCACACAAGAGAGTGATGTATGTGAAATTTTATGCGCTTCAGATATGATGTCCGCACTTTTTCGAAGCTGGTCGACTCTTCGATGGTAGAGTTGCTCTTATTCACCTCGGGTACATCGCCGGCGCGAAAATCCCGCGCTGCTAGGAAGTTATGGGCTTTCACCAGATACCGAATCTGCCAACTAACAATATGTCTTATCAGCATTCTGAAACTGAATACGGCTGAATGGACTTACAATGACCGCTGGACATCTACCCATTGGTTGCACAATATCCCAGCGAGTAGGGCGATTCCCATATCGGGATCATCCGTAGCTAACATCTTGCCTTCCGAAGGGGTTATCGACAGATCCAGGGAGACAATCTCGTGTCCCATATCTGTTCCGGAAACTGATCTTAAACTTGGGTTGCTCAGAGAAGCATAGTCTGCTTCTACTATGGGAGATCGTGCTGGCCTCACCAATGTCTGGTCTACAACCAATGCATTTGCCGCTGTCTTGCTTGAAAGGACCAAGGGCGGGTCTCCTGGTCCGGCAACATCAGGGACCGTTTCAGCACTCATACGGGTCTTTGGATTCAGAACCGTCAATTTTCCATCGGCAGAAGCTCTCTGAAAGGTGCTGGTTGCACTTTCGGCTACTTCGGAAGTATCTTTCAAATCTCGATCTCTGGATGGCTGTGCTTGCGTATTTTCCTCTCCGATCAGAGTTCCTTGAAGCCTAGGTCTCATTACTTCCTCATCAGATGTAGGCACATCAAGAACGGCAACCTTTTGGGCAACTTTTTGGGTTGTCCCGACTTCATGATCTTCGTAGATTTTGATAGAGTCTACCGAACTAGGCTTTCGAGGAGGGGCTTTCCAATAACGACGCATGGGGACTGATGTAACTCCTAGAATTTGCTCTCTAAAACAGAGAGCGAGAATTAGTGTTGATCTGGACGGTTATCTAAATGATATCAAACGCCTGTGCCCAGAACTCACAGGCATGCAGCACTAGTACAGAAATCATCGTCATCAATGTCAGCATTCAAATCAATGCGACTTCCCCAAACTCTGTCCGTAGCATTTTCTGATTTATTTGTGGTACCAAGATATTCTGCAAGCTCGTCGTCGGTAGGAAGTGGAATGTTGAAAGATGATTGAGCAGCGCTTCCTATGGAGGTTCTGCCAACAACGACAGTGGGCTTTCCAGGTTCTAATCTGAAAGCCTTCTCGACGGTCAAGTCGATCTCTCCGCTGTCACTTCGTGGAGGGAGTGATTCGAGAGTCAGGTCTTCCTTCTGGCCATTGATGAATAGCTCAAAGGTCAGTCGAAGAACATGACCTGGAAAATATTGGGACGAGATTTTGTCTTGGAGATACGATATAGCTTTGTCTCTATGCTCAACGACAGGGGCGCAATGCACAATAGGGTAAGGATTGGGCTCGAGCCTCACCGTTCCTCCAATTTTGATCTCAATATTGTAGTCCCAGGGGTTCCGGGGCGGTTCAGATGGATTGGGAAGACACGATTTTGGTAAATGCTGGGGCGGAAGTGGTGGCGGAGCCAGCGAAGCAAGTCTTTCTGAGACAGGAACCATAGATGGGGGTGGGGGTGGAAGAAGCTTCCCAGGTTCAAATCGGAGGATCTGATATACCATTTCGTCTTTCAGAAATGATAATGAAGACACAGTTCCCAGTGTAGTTCCTGGACAGAAGAGGGTGTGTCTCTTATATGGCCATCGAAAATTGAGTAGACCGTGGTACTCGATGCGTGTTCGTCGAAACGTATGGACATCGTCACCCGACCACTTCAGCCCGAATGTTGATTTCCCGCCAACGGATCTTTGTGCTCTGGCGAGGATCGCATCTGGATTATCGGCATAAGAACCTCGAGCATGAACAATACCGTATCGAGAATCTGGAGCTGTTACTTGCAAAATCTCATGGCCGATATTGAGAGAGGCTGTAAATCCGTTTGATCCGAAGTCCAGCGATCTTGAGGATTCATCTTCTTCATCCAAACGAGTCCACCACTCACCTGTTCTGGGGTCAGCTCAGGGCTACCTGCTCACCGAGCTAGAGTCTTACCATTCGGAAAATATTCCATGAAGGGAAACATTTCAGATATGCTGTAGTCTGTTAATGTCCTACATCGCTGCTGAAGCTCAATTGAACTTGGAGAATGTGGGGATACATACTCAGCTTCTGCGGAATCAGGCTCTGGCTTCATGTTGTCATGTAAGGGTTGTTGATCACCATCATTCTGGGGAGTCTTGTCAGAATGGATGCTCCCCGCTGCAGCCTTTTCATTTTCTGCTTGTTGCTGCTGAAGTACCGATCTTTCAGAAAGATCATCTGGACCCAGCGACAAGGCATGGTTTGCGGAACCAAGTCTAGTAGCACCAAGAAGATCGATGTGTCTATCCATATTTGGACCCATGGAAATTCCAATCCTGTTTGGTTCATTGTTAAGCTCCCCACTGTCGGCCTTCAGTATTGCAGCATCGTTCGCTGATTTCGCAACAAGTGGCTCTGTCGCCTCGCCTTTCCCGTGATCGTGTCCATCCTCTAGCATTCTGTTGTTATCATCGATAATTGCAGTGGTCTGACTTTCCATGCTAACAGGCGGTCAGGTAAGACTACATGAGATTCAGAGGCAATTGACATACCAGAAATATAATATTTTCAGGATTCACAGTTGAACGATGACCAAAAGATATGGAATCAAGATTTTCAACGGCCTTCATTCATCGAGACAACGGCTAGCCGCCATCTGCGCCACTCTAGTGTTCGTGGCCCCCAAATTGGGGCTGATGCAGCCTCATGCAGGTAGGTGCATTCTGGCGGAGACGGCCAGGATCCTCCGACCTATCGGACCTCTCTCTCCGATTGAAATGGGTCGCATGGAGGTTGCCATAGCAGATCGCTCCATGTCCGATGCTTGTTTGGTAGTGTTGAATGGAGTCGATGAAGATGGACCGAATGATGGCATCCTGGGAGAGGGAAGGAAGAGGGAATGTCGGTTGTCGTGAAGTAGGTAGGTAACCTTAGGACGTCGCTTGTCGATCATGTGACGTGGTTGCAAGCCCCTTTTGTTTAGCGGAAAGAACGACCAAAACAAACAAAGGCACAACTATGACCAAGACCAGTTAAAATGAGGTATATCTGTATTGATGAATTAGGGGTCACAGAAAGATGAGACTTGACTATGAGTTCGGCTGCGATTTGAGGTAATAAATCTTCTGCAAGCAACTTCACATTTCAGGGAAGCTTGTAAAGACAGTCGTAAAGGGAGGTAACTATTCTCTAAATTGTGGAAATATGTCAAAACAGAATAGATGTCCTCCTACTTCCTTGCATCCCACGAAGCATGAAGCTGTACTCCTCTTGATTTATGGAACCTTAAATCATAAAATGCAAGCATGAATCGATGAGATGGGAGTGGATTGAATTGCTTTTGACAACATCACAATAACACTTCAAACCGTCCCTCACCTCAGCGAAGAACAGGTATGACTTACGTAGCAATAAGTGACAGAGGATTATTTGCGTACTCACAGTCTATTTTCATTCAATTCCTGTTTCACAAGAGTGTAAATAAGAATTTAAGAGTTTTAGCAATTACTCTATGCTCCTAGATTTCATCAGTAGCTTAGGTGGCTTGGGATTGATACTTTATCAACGCTCACTATGGCTATGATGATTTCTTCTATAGCACTAATGGCAGGCTTATTTCCTGCCTGACAGTAGAAAAATGTAAGTACTGTTGAGGCTTGCTGGGAGCTTGAGCTAAACATGAAGTGAAGAGCACGTTTAACGGCCTGCTCTGAATAGGACGTACCATATTCGGTCCTTCGTGCAAACAAGGTTTTGCAATGCGTAATAAAGTGCATATACTCTGCGGACTACTTGTCAACACCGGCGGTCAGACACTAATCTTTCCCGAGCTGAGGAGCTAAAGTGGATTTACATAGAGTCACTTGGCTAGAATTTAGTCAAATTATGGTGTCTAGTCACTAATGATGCGATCTGACCAGCGATCTGATATATCACCAGATCTGCCGAAGACGGTCGCTGCTAACAATTATAGCTCTGAGGTTTTGCCTACTTCGTACTCGTCTGTACTAACTTATTCCGGCGAGGGAATGGGCAGTGAGCACGGGATGATATCACTCGTTACCCCGCCACGACTACGATGCTAGTACAATACTGTATATCAACAGAAACGTTCCCGCGATCCTCCAAATCAATCTTCGATTATGTACAACTGAGAGTCCAAGTCTGCTAGAATGGCGAAGTGCAAGAAAACTCATGCGAAACCGACTGCCAAGAAGTCTGTATCGGTTCCATCACAAGCATCTACTGATGGAGATAGATTTGTGGAAAAGCAGCTGCTGCTGTGCGAATGGCAAGACAAGCTTGAATTATCTCTGTTCGTATTCTGTCAAAGATTTTGCCCCGAGACGATAGAAAAACGAAAGTGGACCTGTTATCAGGCCGCTGAGCTGCCAGCGCTTACTGAAGCGATCATTCGATACTGTCACGACCACAAAGACGCCATTGCAAATACCGGGATTACTCCAGAGGAACGAGATGACTTTCTGCTTGACCTACAAGTGTCCCGTGTCATCCGCAATGCAGCAGTACATCGAGTGCCTGTACTTGACGTCACGTTAGCACGTCTGGGCGATTGTGCATATCGCATCTTATCCATGGTAAAACGCGTAGTCAACTGTAGTGATGATTCGGAGATAGGCGAGATAGTACGTAATTGGCTGCTGATGGTCGAAATAAAATCGAAGCTTCTAACTTTCCCAGCAACGATGGATGGCTACACAAGGTTGGGCAACAAACGATTTGAGCTCAACCTCGGCACTTTTGCTTAGCAGACATGTCGAGTCTGGATGTCAGCAGGTAGCTCAATCGGCAATGATGAAGGCTACAGAGAAAGAATGCAACCGGAAGCGGAATGAAGAGCAGAGACAGGTAGCGGAGGAATGTCGAAAGCAGAGGCAAGACATGCAAGACAGCATTCAGGCCAGTGCTCAGTTGAAAAGAGAGGAAAGACGAATGCGGGATGAGGAGCAGAGAAAAACAGCGGTGGAACGTCGCAAGCAGAGGCAAGAGAGGCAAGACCACAGTCAGGCCACTGCTCAGTTGAGGAGAGAGAAAAGACAGATGCGAGCTCTGGAGCAGATACTAGGGGCAGAAAAGCGAAAGGCAGAGCGCGAGCGACGCTTCCAAGATCAAGAATCCTTACGTGCTCATAAAGCAGCCCAACGTGGCTTACAGCCCGCGCACGCTGGGACCGAAATGAGAGAAGCGGCCGGTGATCTTGCATTGCCGCAGCGAACGACACAAAGTTCGTCTCTGTTTGCGATCTGGGAGTGGATGTGCTAGGAGATGAGCAAGCAGAGCAGTACTACATAGGCAGGATTTGAGAGAGAAGTGTTTACAATTGTAAGTACATTGTATCAAATAAAAGAAATTGTTTCATGAGTCGAAAAAGAGCAACTGAGGTATGTTAAGGAGCGCAGTCTAATGTATCGCAACACAATAACAAAGGATTTCCATGTGAAGAAAAGTGATATTAGTCATTCAAGCAACACGGGATGTAGCTTCCATTCTCAAATTATATTGACGAAAGTAAAAATATCCGCAAGGTAACCACAGACCTTATCATCTCCCGCCGTAATTATAAAATACGGTACATTGACCAGGATTTCTTGTCCACTTTATTCTCATAGAACTTCTAAGCTCTCAAGCAACAGCAGTGTCACATCGCGTACCGAAAGCACTGCGGAGGACTGCTGACGATGGCCCCAATGATTTGAGGAAAAGCAGGATGAAAAACATACATAAACGAAATTAGAATGGGGAGAGAAGCGGCTTGGAAGTAGCTCAACCATGATATTTTGTTGCAAATCCAAACAGTTCATTTGCAGTATTCTGGTGTCTGTTGTCATGGTTCTGTAGAGATGGAAATAAGAAAAGATCAGGTAAACTACGTGAGAGAAGGGTAATTGAAGTAGAGCAATGTCCAGCGTACCAACTTGGTATGTTCCGTCTACGCTTGCCTATCCGCATGAGCCTTGGACAATGGTCTGGAGATGGAAAATCTTGGGTATCTGCTCAATTGCAATCTAGAACTTTGCATTCATTCACATCCACCCACTATCCATCCCTATTGTACAACAGTGTATTCCACCCCCACGCCCCAACATTACCACCGCATCTAATAGTAGTAGTTCTCCTCGAGCGTTCGTCCTCTCATGTGTTGTGGCTCGCTTCCTCGTACATAGATATCCTCGAAAAGGTTCTTTGGGGTTGGCTCTGGGATAGGCATCTTCTCCGCCTCGGCGACCTCGCTGTCAACTGCTGAGCGGGCCTCCTTGTCAATAGTCTTGAGCTCCTCCTCGGAGACGACGTTCCACTCGATAAGTTTCTGCTTGAGGCCGGCGATGGGATCTTGGGTGGAGCGCATGCGCTGGATCTCCTCGCGAGTTCGGTAGGTGGTTCCGGGGTCGGACATGGAGTGACCTCCGTATCTGTAGGTGACGTATTCGAGGACGAGAGGGCCATTGCCAGAGGTGGCGTACTCGCGGGCGTGCTTGACGGCTGCCTTTACGGCAAGGACGTCCATTCCGTTGACCTTGAGACCGGGGATGTATTGACCACGCTTGTAGTAGTCTGTGAGTGCGGAGGAGCGGTTGGCTGCGGTACCCATACCATATTTGTTGTCTAAATTGTCAGCAAAGCCCCAATCCAGAAATATGGAAAAACATACTCTCGCATCCAAATAGAACTGGGAGGTTCCATAGCTTGGCCATGTTGAAAGCCTCAAAGACCTGACCCTGGTTACTAGCTCCATCACCGTACAGCACAACACTGGTGTTCTTGTTGCCATTGTACTTGTGGGCGAATGCCAGACCAGCTCCAACTGGAACCTGAGCTCCAACAATACCGTTTCCACCATAGAAGCCCTTGGCGAACATGTGCATAGATCCACCCTTTCCGTAGGCGATACCTTCACGGCGACCAAGCAACTCGCCGATGATGCTCTTCACGGAAGCACCACGCATCAGAGCGTAACCGTGACATCTGTAGGCTGTGATGATATCGTCTTCCTTGGTGAGAGAGTGCTCGATACCGACTGCGACGGCTTCCTGTCCAGTAGAAAGATGGCAGAAACCGCGGATCTTCTTCTCCTTGTACAATCTATCGGCGGCCATTTCCATACGACTATAGAAATCAGCCTCAGTTTTTCCCTCCAATTGCATAAGTACTCACCGAGTAGATACCATATCGTAGTACATCTGCTTCAACTCCCTCTTTGTCGTCTCGAGTGTGTAGGGAGGAGGATCGAGCTCGTAGGTTTCGAAGCTCTCATCGGAGAGGTGGACGGTAAATGGCTTGTCATCTTCCTATCGAGAGAGAAACATTAGTGTTCTGATGCATTCAATCTTGCCTGTCTATCCTGACTTCCAATTGCCTCCACGACGTCCTGGGAAATCATACCTCTGGAACAGCATCCTTGTCTGCATGGGCGCTGGCAGCATCTGTTGTGACAGTCCTTTTGACAAGAGCTGATTTGGAGAAAGCTGAACTCCGCAGGGGAGCAGCGCGGCTCGTTCTCAATGCCCGCGAGAACATTGTTGTGGTGATGGGGGATGGAGGAATGGGTGGTGGTGGTGGAGGTGAGGACGGAAGAAATGAAGCTCTCGGTGGATATCTTCGTCTCTTCGGAGCCTTTCGCGCAAAATGTTGGCCGGTTGGGAGCTGGGCGGATTAGCGTGGGAAGCACGTGACTATCCCGATTCAACATTTTGGACGGGGAGAAAGATAATGCAGGAAGAGTTGATAATAAAAGTAATAGGAATAAGTTTGCGGAATGCCATCTGAACTAATCGTGGTTCTTGTTGCCTGTCTATAGCAGAGTTCATGCTACTTTCTTGACATCAATTGGAAGTTTGCTTATCCCAACATTCGAAGCCTTCATTTCCCCCAGGAGAGATGCTCGGGAAAGAAGAAACACCACAATTCAGTCGTATGAAAAACCAAAGAACAGATCGAGTCTGATGGCACGGAGTTTCTCCATTGATCAAGAGTTCTTCTTCTGTTCTGTGGTCCAACTTTTCCTCGGCAAGCTTTGAAGCCAAACTCGAAGCTCAAATCCTCCAAAGATCTCGCTTCCCAACGCCAATCCAAACAAAGGAAATGGACAGGAGAAGCCGAATTTCCTTCAGAAAGGCCTATCATTTCGCACGACCTTATGTACTCCTACCTTTGGAAGTCCTGACTGTAGCTATTCCATTTCAGAGCATATGAGCTCAGCATTGCCTTGTTCTCAGGTATAAGTAACGAATGCTGTTTGGCTTCTCGTTTGCTCCCGTTGCGTATTTATCTTGATATGCTTGCTTGCTTGCTCTCATAGATGCATCATACGGAGACTCATAATTAAAGAGACTCACCAAGGAGGTACATAAGTTACCAAAATGAAAGCTGAATTGTAGTGGCGCACACTATCGTTTCCAAGCTTAGAGTTGTCGGGTTTTCCTTTCAGTGCAGCACAGAGGGTCGAAGATCCACTGAAAACAGTGCGCCAAGCAACTCTGGCGAAAGGCAATCAGTCCCTACTGTAAGGTTCCTATGGAATTCATTGAACCTTGAGATATCCCTCCTTCTCCACCAATTGAATTCCATTCTGATAGCTTATAGGCAATATACAGCATCCGAATGTTCGTTTGAAACATACTCTTCACAACGGTGAAAATCCTGTAGAAACCCAGATTGACGCGTACAGTACATCTTCACCAAACGCGTTCCCGTTCCTGGTTTGGGGCGAGCGGGACAGGGATGTGCACGTTGAAGCTAGATTTCAGCCTTGTACCAGTTCTAGGCAAGGGACCATCAGCCAGATCAGCCAGCCATCGATATCCTATCATCTACTACCAAGGACCACCAACAAAATTTCACGACACCTCTCTGGATACCCCTTGATCTTGAACCAGATCACGCACATCAATTGGGAAACATTGGATACAAGGCGCAATGTCGCGGTAACGGCGCAGCGCAGAGCAATTGACGGAATCGGGTCTTATCTGGCAAGGAAACCGAATCAAGGGGCACTTCTACAATAATACTCGCTCACGATGTTGGACGGACTTTTCATGCTGCTCGGATTGAGCGTCGTGATGGCTTTGGCGTAAGCTTCCTCCAACCCAATACAATTCTTTAGGTCAAGCTAATTGTATTCAAGCTCTTTCCTCGCCGGCGCACTCCCCCTCTCCATGACGCTGTCCTCATCACAGCTACGCCTGATCTCGACGATTGGAATGGGTGTTTTGGTCGGCACGAGTCTGATTGTTATCATACCCGAAGGTATAGAAGCTGTGTATACTGCTGGCGAGGCAGCGGGGGGTCTACACACCAGGGGGTTGGGACCCAGGACGAGAGGAGAGATGCGCTGGGTTGGCAGTGGAGTGCATAAATATATGGAGAGAGACCTAGGAATGGGAATGGGAGGCAGCTTCAGAGAAGTCTCTTTACCAAAAGACCTGGTATATGGGAAGCTTCCCAGAGAAGAACTCCCACCTCCACCACCATCGAAAGAAACACCCCCTCCATCCAGCGAGACGAAACCTCCTGCTCCAGACAACGACGCCCCCGATGCCCCACCCCATGGAGGAGAAAAGCACCACGATCCGCCGACGTTCTACATCGGGTTTTCCTTGATACTGGGATTTATTCTTATGTTCCTAATCGACAAACTCCCCCGCCACGCCCAAGAACACATCCAACCACCCCCCGCAACCCGGCACATCTCCCTCGACAACCTCTCTCAAAGCATCCACTCCTCCCCGCACTCTCCCACCGACTCAGACTCAGAGTCAGAATCATTCCTGCAATCCCTCGCACCAACACCCAAGCAGACACGCTCACTAGCCACCACAACCGGCCTAGTGATCCACGCCGCAGCAGACGGAATCGCAATGGGCGCTTCAGCAACAAGTTCGAACACGAAGTTAGGATTTATCATATTCGTGGCCATCATGATACATAAGGCGCCTGCGGCGTTTGGGCTGACGAGCGTATTGCTTAAGCAGGGGTTGAGTAAGAGGGCTGCGAGGGGGCATTTGATTATTTTCAGTTTGGCGGCGCCGGTGGGGGCGTTGGGGACTTGGGTGCTGGTTAGTTTGCTGGGAGGCGATCATATGGAGGGGGAGAGGGGGCAGTGGTGGACGGGGATGTTGTTGTTGTTTTCGGCGGGGACGTTTTTGTATGTTTTTCTTCTTCTTCTTTTTCATCCTTTTAACCCCCTTTCCGTCCCTATTCTATCCTATCTTGATATCCTTTTCTTGCCAACTTCACATTCTGGAAGATGCAAGTTAAAATGGTGTGGATTTGGAAGAGCTTGTTTACTGATTGTGCTGGTAGATATGTGGCTATGCACGCGATGCAAGAAGACTCCCCCGACCACTCGCACTCGTCATCAAACGGCTACGCAGAAGTAAATTCGCAGCGGAAACAGCACAAGCCGCAGATGCGGGATACGCTTGCTGCAGTGGGTGGGATGTTGATCCCTCTTTTGACGCAATTGGGCCATCATCATTGAGTGCTTCATTGTTTGATTGATCTACCCGAAAACCTCGACACACGGAAGATTTGTCTCTCATCTAGAATGGGACAGGGAAGATTGGAAGATTGGAAGCTTGTATGATTTGTCGATTGATCCACATGCAGATTGAGCTATTTCTGTATAGTAGTTCTGATCGAAAGGGTTATGTGTGTGTGTTTGTGTGTGTGTGTGATTTTGCTGGAAGCAAGAAAGGCGTTCTTAGAATAGCTAAGTTAGCCCAGCCGCCGGGCTTGTTTTATTAACGTATTGTCATGTATGACGATGTATGTATGTATGCGTAGAATCTGACGGACACATCTGGCATTCGAAAATCAAGATATATATATATATACCTACCGACCGCTTTCAAAATCTACCCTCTCTTGTATTTGTCTACTAAAACATATATTTTAGGGTCAATTTAATGCATATCGCAAGCAAGACAAGCACTTCATTGCATTTAAGCATCACGGCCTTCCTCTCTTGTTCGTCAATGCATTCTGTCTCTATATCCGAGGAGGCTAGAACATCTTGCCAATCCTATCCCTAAATTTCAGCCTCGAATCATTCAAACGTTACATCAAGATGGTACCCCGCATGTCATACTCAGAGGGAGGCCGAGGAGGCGGTTTGATGTTCATGCTGAGGGTACGGGAATGGAGACGGAGGAGGGAAAAAGAGAGGGGGAGGGAAAGCGAAGGAAGCAGGCAAGCAGGTAGGCATGTATGCAAGCGCTAGTTTCAGGCTGGATTGACCTGGTAGTATGCAGTATGTTTGCTAAGGAAAAGAAGGGGGAGGGAAGGAGGGAGATCAAGCACTTTACACGATCGATCCCACGCTTACTTGCTTGCTCGTTTGAACCTGGAGAGCAAGTCAAGTCAGGATGGGAGGGGAGGGGAGGGGAGGGGAGGAGAGGAGAGGAGAGTGAGTGAATGAAGGAGAATAGAATGGCTGTACTGGTTGCTTGGGATTTGATATGTGGTTCGTTTCGAGTTGGAGTCGAATCGAGTACAGTTGAGTCAGGAAGACTCGCTTCTGCTTCTTCGCGTGGAGCGGCAGGTTCAAGTGTGTATTTCTGGCAGCGAAACTTAACACCAAGTAAGAAGCCCATAACATAGAACTTGAGGTAGGTAGGTATGGAGTCTATGTATGCAGTATATACAACACACCGCTTTTGAGCTCTTAATTCCATATTTACGCCTATATGGCAGACCATATCTGGAATAGAGGACTCGAGGATGGATTTGAGGTTAACAAGCGCACGTGCACACCTCTCAAACTCCCAGCGTTGCATCATCCATCGTCCTCGAGTAAGAGACGAGAGACGAAGACGGAGGATTTGCTGGGTCGCTCCGGGCCATTGCCGTTTTCTAGGCTGTGCGAGACACTCGAAAAAGAGAAGGAGGTCTTGGCTTGCACTTCTCTTCGTATCCAGATATAAATATGGTATGGTAAGCTTCCATGTGAGCAAGCCTGCGGGGTTGCAGACGAGGGGGCAGAGGAGGAAGGCGCTTGGGAAGCGAGGGGTCGAGAAACATGCGTACGGGACTATCGAGAAATCGATATTGGAAGAAAGGGAGGGAGGGCGAGAGAGAGACACTATTCGAACGAAATGGGAAAGCTAGAAAGTGAAGTAGAAGTGCAAGACAAGTCCTACGGAGATCTCTCCTGGATGGAGTAGGGTGCTCATCGAGTCAGTGCCTTGCATTTGCATTTACGTTTCAGACATCTGCAGTTTTTGACATGACAGAAGTGAGAATTTCCATCGAACACTCCTTTTGACTTTTGACTGGGATGAACCATGAAGATTCCATGTATATGAAAAGTCAAAAGGAAAAGTAGAGGAGATACGAGGAGGTTGAGGGCCTGAGGCTGAGGCTGCACAGATGATTGTGAGTTTGAGGTTGGAGGAGGGGAGGGGTGCGGGAGACATGGGAGAGGGGAGAGGGCAGTGTAGCCAGTTAGAGGGGAGGATGACGACTGGCCGGCCGAGAGAGGGAGGGGAGGAGAGGAGAGGGAGGACGAGAGGGAGGAGGAAGTGATATTTTTGATATTCTTTGGAATAGCCATGAAAATACCGGTCGGTTAAACAAGTAAAAGTATAATATGCTTTGAGATATTTTGCAGTTTCCCACTGAAAGCTAGAAGCAAGTAGGGAGTACAAAAAATGAACATCCCAGGCGAAATATCCTGTACGTAGCACCGAACATGTCACAGTCGTACAAAGCGGTGTACTTCACAAGTCCTGTACTACTGACCCAGTTGATCTCAGTTCAAGACTTCAAGAAAAACCAATAAATACTCCCTTGACAGGTGAAATACATCAGCTGTATCCGACACGCCCCTTTCTATCAAAAGACAATGACTAAATATATCAGAAGAGTCAACTCGTGACAGTAGACAGGGTTGCCCAAGAGGGAAATAGTAACGAGTAGAGAGGGGGGAGGGGGGAGGGGGGAGGGATCCTTGAGTATCCAGGGGAAGAGACAGGAGAGAAGGGAGTTGGTGATGAGTAGAGTGAGGCTGACTTCTGGAGGTAGTGTTGTATAGATGTGTTAATTTTATAGCCATATTTGATAACTGGAATCTTGGGAAATACAAGAATATGAATTATTCAAATGCTCTCCCCACCCATACAGTATCATCATCCATCACACACCTCTTTGGCTATTCTTTCTTGGGCATGACTGCAGGTCATCCTCTCCTCTCCCTTTAAACGCCCACCACGCCCTTCTCCCCCATGCTTCCCTACCGAGGAGCCACACCCTTCTCCACCCTTCTCCACCCCTGCAAGCCGACCGCCGCTTGCTCAAGTGAGACGCTGGATTGGCCTGGGCTTTGGGCACTGCACAGGGTTGCACAGAACTGCACAGCACACCAGAGCACAGCACAGCACACCAGAGCGCTCGCTGGCTGGCTGCGCGCATGCAATTGTTAGCGACGTCGACCACTTCACTTCACTCTCTTCGTTCATCTTCAACCTCACCTCGCATCACTCACCTGCTCTCCTCCTCCAACTCTCTCTCCCTCCACGACAACAACCTTCCACTCCGACGACGACCTCAGTGATTGATTGCATTGAATCTGCAGAACACATCAGCGACTTCTACGCCTCTGCAGACAATGGTGCACGAAGCCTGCCGACATCATACCTCGATCTGATCCCGCATCATCATTTCTCACTCCAGCCTCTCGGCTTCGCATACTTCCACGATCTCGATAGACACACTGCCAGCTTGACCGCTATTGCAGAACTGAAGGAAGCTATCTAGATATTTGGAACAGACCGCTATATTCGCTGGGCTAATTACATCTCTGGGAGACGCCCGGATAACAATACCATTCACCGAGACTGCATCAAGTCAGTCAACAACAAGAAACACCAATCACGGCAGAATCGAAAGCTCTGGATATCAAAACCTTTATACTTCGCTCCCCTGCCCCTCGTTGACCTGGATCCGTGGATATTGAAGCCCCGAGCATCACAATTGCCTTTCTTTGAAGCCCCTGAAGCAGCACGATCTAGTACATTCACTCCGATCGATCAGCAAAAGTGAACTGTGCTTTGATACCAGGGCGGACGTTGTCTGTACTTTCTCCTGCTCGAGAACCGAGGATACGGACTCTGCGAAATCTAGATCGTGATCCTGCTCCACGGACTCTCACCGTCCTCAAAACTAGGAGATACCACATCCAACAGCACCAATAACGATTTACGATCTTCACATCTAGACAAGAGATTCTGGAACCGGTGACCAGAAGACGGCCAGCAATTCGATTCCCTTTTCCGCAGTGTACCTGACGACACCCCTTTACCACATTCATCTCCTCGATCTTCTACCTCCCACCAACAATCCAATCCTTATACTATATAATATGGAAGGCTTTAGTATAGGGAAGCCAATGAGCTTGACGGAGAGAAGAGCGTCAATGCATAATACCTTCGACGACGGCGATCTATCACCCACACGAGCGACCCTCACCTTAAACACAAATACCAATGTGCGACTGCCATCAAGAGTCGATAAAGTCGTACAATCCCGTCCTCGAGGTCCTCCGACACCCAATATGACCACACCATCCGCAGATCCAGATTCTCCCACACACTCGAGTCATGATCCTCCACCACCCCCTACACCAGCTGCGAGTCCAGGTCCAGATCACCCACAACCGGATTGGAAAGATGCAGGAGACCAGGAGGATTATTTCTTGTCTAAGATCAGATCGCATTTCAAGGTTGCGTCATCTGCGGAAAGACATCGCATATTGGCAGATCTCTTGAATCTGTGTACCAGCCAACAATTAAGTTTTGTACGGCAGTACGTGGATCCATTACTAAAGAAAGATCCGTTCACCAGTTTGCCGAACGAGATCTGCTTAAGGGTATGTATTATCTGAAATTTATTGGCCGTGGCTAATCGAGGTAGATCCTATCTTGTATCGACGACCCGAAAGTCCTTGCACGAGCATCACAAGTATCACAGAGATGGCGAGAATTACTGGCAGATGACGTGACATGGATGAAGTTATGTGCGAAACACGATTATGGACGGAGGATGTCAGAAAACCATGCCAACACACCTCCTTTCACGTCTCTTCGACCCCCGCTCAACCCAATCCATAATGCCTTCCACGACGAAAATCACACCCATTCTTTCCCTGGTGCGCCAGGCTCATCATTGTCACAATGGAGTACTGGCAATTCCAAGAGTTTCGATAGCTCGACGAGTACAAATGCTCTGCGAAGACCGACATTGCAAAGATCGTATAAATCACACTTCAAGCAACGATACTTAGTCGAGACAGCTTGGAGGACTGGTGGACGAAACATTGCGAAGCACATTACGCAGGATCAAGGAGTGGTGACAAGCTTACATCTCACGCCGAAGTATATTGTGGTTGCACTGGACAATGCTAAGATTCATGTCTTTGACACCAATGGAACGAACCAGAAGACCTTGCAAGGGCACGTAATGGGTGTTTGGGCAATGGTACCTTGGGATGATACTCTGGTCAGTGGTGGATGTGACAGGGATGTCAGGGTGTGGAATATGGCAACTGGGTAGGTAATCTTGAGAATTCTGGTAGATTGTGCTAATTGTAAAAAGGGAGAGCCTACATACCCTTCGAGGCCATACCTCAACCGTCCGTTGTTTAAAGATGTCCGATTCGAGCACCGCTATTTCTGGATCGAGGGACACCACATTACGGATTTGGGATATCAAGACTGGACTTTGCAAGAATGTTCTTGTAGGACATCAAGCAAGTGTCAGATGCTTGGAGATTAAAGGAGATATCGTGGTTTCCGGCAGTTACGACACAACAGCCAGAGTATGGAGTATATCCGAAGGTAGATGTCTAAGGACACTCTCCGGGCATTTCTCGCAGATTTACGCCATTGCGTTCGACGGCACGAGGATTGCTACTGGAAGTTTGGACACCAGTGTGCGGATATGGGATCCGAATAACGGGTTTGTTTTGTCGTCAGATACGGAGGATTCGCTAACCTGTTCAGATCCTGTCAAGCAATCCTTCAAGGACACACCTCGCTGGTTGGGCAATTACAGATGCGTGGAAATACTCTTGTCACTGGTGGTTCGGACGGTTCAGTGCGAGTATGGTCGCTGGAGAAGATGGCACCGATTCATCGACTCGCAGCACACGACAATAGCGTCACGAGTCTGCAATTTGACGATACCAGAGTTGTGAGTGGAGGTAGTGATGGGAGAGTGAAAGTTTGGGATCTCAAAACTGGGCAACTGGTTCGAGAACTGACTGCACCCGCCGATGCTGTCTGGAGGGTCGCATTCGAAGAGGAGAAGTGTGTGGTCATGGCCAGTCGAAGTAACCGGACCATCATGGAGGTTTGTACCCGCCTCCCACACATCTATGACACAACTAACACAACCAGGTCTGGTCCTTCTCCCCACCCGAAGAATCCCTCTTCGAAGCAACAACCACCCACGCCCAACGCACCCTCCTAAACTCCATATCGGCCGGTCCTCCCCGTCCCCTCAGCGCCATCGAATACAAATCTTCCACCTCGACATCAAATAACCAGAGTCAAGACCAGACGATGAGTGGGAACGAGGAGATTAGAGTTCAGGTCGCGTATGCGAATGAGAGGCATATGGAGGATGTGGAGATGCTGGATCAGATGCCGAGTACGGCGCCATTGGAGGGGACGAGGGAGACGTTCTTTAGAGATGATTGAGCTGTCCGTGTTCATGTGGGTTTGAACGGTACAGCATAGCATAGCTGGGCGACGGCCCAGGAAAATCTGCATCGGGACTGCGGATTCTTCTAGATATGAAGTAGAGAGGATGTCATCTCTTGAGGAGAGGCACATCCGTATCTGGATGGATACATGGAATGTATCCGCTGAAGAGCAGCAGAGGACGATATCACAGCAGAGGGCAAGCGCTTATGCCGGACGGACATGTCCCGGATATCATGTCTTGTTTTGTATCTCAACATATGGTACATGCCATCACACAGCACAGCGCCCCATCACAACACAGTCCAGTTCATTCGATTCCTTGCATGGTCGGCGTTAAGTTCTTCCCAGGATTCAAGTTTTTTTTATTTCCCTTGCACGTAGGCACGAATTGGAGTTGGTTTGAAACTTTGGGAAGATATCTTGGTATGAACAGGCATTGGAGGGTATGATAGGGAAGGAAAAGTCATGGTTGGAGTGAGGCATATACATGGATGGATCGGATGGGAGGAAGAGAGAATTGACTTGACTTGTGTGATGGTTGCATTAGCGGGACTTTTTGCCAAGGTGTTGATTATATTTTATGTGGGAACTACATACCGAGGGAGTTGAGTGATGAATATACAGTAGGTTTCCAGTTGTCAATTTCCACGTAAGAGAAACGTTGAGGTTTCCGTGACTGCGAGTGACTGCCTCATCCTCTTGTGATGTGAGCATGAGTCAGTCCTCTTGAGGGCATGGTAATTCATATCTCGGGGGGAAAGAAGCACAGAGAGATAGATTGGGTACGGGAATTGGTTAGAGGGTGGCGGGGAAGGAGAGGTATGAAAATTTCTTCTCTGTCTGCTCAGTGCCAAGTCTCAGTAGATCGAGCACTTTCCCACCATTCGTATTTCCAAACACACTGTTCCGCCCAAATCTCGGGCTAGATCTTCCTGCTGTGACTTGAAATTGCGGAATGAGATGAGATCAGATTGCGAGTTTGAATTAGAGGTTCAGTCAAATTCATAGCTTGAGGTAGTAGAGTAGCAAACCACATTTAAAGTTCGAGCAAGGAACTTCGTCTCTATAAATCTGTAAACAGAAAAAAGGTTGATAGATACAACAACGAAAATTGAGATGACAAATACCAGTAGCAATTACCGAGTTTTAGCATAGTTTCTAGATCTCGCTCATACGGCCTGGAGTCGTGCTGTAGTGAATAAATGCGTGGGGTGACGCAACGTGGCAGGAGAGGAGTGCAGATGTGATGTGGTATTTGGAGAAAGAGGAAAGAAGAAAAGACCTGCAATGGGTCCAGAGTAACAACCCAGCGGATCTGTCGGGCGTACCACTGATGGTGTTCGATTAGGCTTTCGTTTGGGTTTGGTGGTCGTAGGGTAGGGGGGAGGGAGGGGGCTTTATCTATATTCCGAGGGCTGTGTATGGTTGTGAAGCAAGCAGGACGTATACCCGTGAGCTCAGTTTTGTTGGTACCGTGACTGCAAAGATGCTGGGGCGTGAACGTCATTTTGCACTTCTCCAACCGGGAATCCTGAGCTAGGGTAAAGCATGTAGTGGAGTTTCGCAGCCCGTCAAAGCTTCTAGCATCGGTATCTTTCACTTGTGGTCAGCATTCAATTTGTTAGTTAGCTCTGTTTTGGGTTGTGTAGATGGAGATTTTTGGTATCACTTCGAATTTCTTTAGCTATTTACGCGATACGATCGAGACATTATATGGGCGAGTTGAATGTCTTCTTTGATCTCGTCTCTGGGGGGAGAATACACCATGACAATTCGAGCACGGCTTCTGGAGTTTGTATATAGGCACTAACTCAGGCAGGCGCCTTTGAGGCACTCAACGAGACAGGTTGATCTGGAAATCGAGGATATATGGCTCTGGTGTTGGGGTAGGGTGCTATCTGAAGCTTGGTGGTTGAGGATAGCGGCAATGAATTGCGAGCTCGGGAGGTTTGAGTGCCTTTTTCTTCTTTGAGTTATACATCAGGAGTGGGGCTTGGAAGCTCATAAGTTTGATGCAGGGCTGAGGAAGTCAGGTCACGGTCATGTTGTCATGTTGTCATCTCAGAATACCCGTCGAAGAATATATTACTGTCAAGTATCTAAACATCCCCAGTCATTACCAAACGTCGGGAACATCGCCAGAGGTCCGACGCTTTTGACGGCCTACGAATAGTGAACTCTCACTTGGTGAAAGAAGAGAAATGTAGCAGATAGCCCATTCTTTCGGTGCCGACTGGGTATTCCTCTCTCTATTTCCTCCGAATCAGTCTCCCTAGAAAGCTTGAGGTCGTTTTCTGAAGATCCTGCAGGGTTTTATGTCTTGTTTTGACACTGGAGTTAAGCGAGCTTTCTCGATTCAACCAAGTTGTCATCGACGTGCCGCGCGACATGTCATATATCAGAACTTATACCTCCTCGTTACCTCATTTATGATCACTCATCATACTTCATCGCACCCACTCACCTTCAGTCATAACCGAAAATCGTAGTAAGCTTGAGTCCCCATACTCCGCTCAAAAGTGTCAAGGCGAGAGAGTGTCCTGTGCCTTTTCTGCAGATTTCAAGTTAGGGTGTAAGAAAAGGGTTCTGAGATGAGATTTGCGATGTGCAACGAAGGCTTTGATACATCCGTACCGGTCCTGATTGGATAGGTAGAATTTGTGGGTACAGGTGGATGGGAATCACCGTGACAAAGGACTTCAATCTTAGTTAGGTCATGTACCTCGCTTAGATAGACAACACTTGTTTTCGGAATACAGAAGAGACTATGGCAGCATAGGAATCACATCGATTGCACATCGCGCATGTGAGAGGACTTCATCATACCATATACTATCACTTCTATTTTCTCCCCTCTCGAGATCATCTAACCTGCACTTTACCGTTGACCTCGCTGGTCATGCATTTGCCCTACCCTGCTCCATGCCAGCTATCTCCATGCTCAGAGACTACAAGAAGCTGTCTAGAGATTTTGGATACTCTCCCTAGCGTCCCAACCACCCAACATCTCCTCCTCTAACATTTCGTCATATCCGCCTTCGAACAAAACCCAAAGAACCCCGTCCTAAAACTCCCCAAATTCGTCTTAACACTCCTCAATCCATTCTCCCCACCGCCAACCATAACATCGACACTCCTCCCTCCACCGCCAGGCGCCAGATCACCAGGCTGAGCTACAATACCTTGGAAGAGGGTGTAGTTGCCGAGGGACTTGTAGGGGAGGAGGGTGAATTTCACTTGTGTGTAGTTGGGGGCGACGGAGAGTGGTTGGATGGCGCCGTAGTAGAAGATGCCGGTTAGGGTTGTGGTGGGTGTGGTGAGGGTGGTGAGGAGCTGAGTAAATTGTCAGCTAGTGTCCTGATACTGAATTGTACGATGAAGAAAGAGGGAGAAGCTGGTGGTAGGAGGGCGAGAAGAGGAAGGATAAACGTACAGCAGCCCTAACAACAAATCTCGGTCTTTTTGGATTCGAATCGTCCGAGAAAGTCATCGATGGAACGACGAAGAGATTCAAGTTGATGTCTTCCGTATATGCGTCTTTCCTGTCCACGTCTTGGATACTGATGCTGTTGACCAATGGACTGGTCAGTGTGTCGTTGAATGAGTAGTATGCTATGTCGCCAAATGGGTCGGAGATTACGCCGTTGACGATGTTGTCTTGGATAACTATTGTTGATGATGTCAGACTGAACTTCAACTTGTCTAGTTGGAATTGGAGATTGGATGCGTTTACATACCAGGACCCTTGCTATACAACAAGACCCCCATATTTCCACTTCCCAATTTCCCGTAATAATAAGTAGCGTTTTCTGGCACCTTCCCCCTCTCATACGTACTTATATTCCCAGAATACACCACCTCGCCCCTAGACGATAGATCCAAATGACTTTCAATCAGAATCCACTTCCTCGGTACGATCGGCTCCGACAAAGCCATTCCTCGCGGCACCGTATCCATCATCTTCTCAAAGACAGAAAAACAGGTGTCTTGGAAGGCTTGAGGTGATGACATGGCGCGGATGGTGGCGTTATGGTCGGAGTTGAAGATGCGGAAGTCGGAGCGGAAGGTTTCGTTTTTGGTTGTTACGAGGGGACCGCCGGCTTTGCCGGTTGCGGAGAGGTATTCCTCGACAACTTTGTTTTCGTAGATGAAGGGGGTGCTGTCGAATGTGTCGGCGCCGTCCATTCTGAGATGAGGTGGGGTGTTAGTTGGGGTCGATTGTATTGAAAGGGAAGGAGGGGAAAGGGCACGTACTCTGGGTCGGGACCCATGACTTCGTCGTCGAGAACTGGGAATCTTACTTAGTGATGGAAGTAGGATTTTAAAGGGAGTGGAATAGTATTACCGATTTCAGGATGGTTCCTTCTGTGGACAGCACCAATGGTATGTCCACATGCGCTGAAGAATGATCAGCCAAGAACAATAAAACGTGATTATCTACGAACATGGATTGAATCATTTCCTGTGTGCTGAATCCAGCCTTTGCAAATGTTGAGTTAGACTTATCGAAAGGATCATCTGCTTTTGGTACACCGGTCGGTCCTGCCCTGGTGGCGTCTATACGTCCAGCTCGAAGATTGATCATTCGTTGAGATGGGTCGCATGATAGAAGACTGACTGCCAGTCCCTTTGGTGATCGTTAGCCAAATCAAAATGATCTTCCGTCTACTTACCAGAGCAATGAAGTCAGCAGTAGAAACTTCGAGGGTGGAGAATAAGTTGAACTTCAATGCTGAATTAGCTTGATCTCATCTAGGCTGGTGGCATAAACATACTCCCATGATTGTCTCATTGATAAAGGATTGCCGAGGAACGTTTAAGGTTGAGAAAACGATCCCTAAGTTTTCTTCACGGTCGGCTTCGAAGCTGATGGAAGCGTCAAGTCCGCTGTAGATCGGTATCAGTAGATTTTCTTGAAGTGATGCAAGGGAAGTCACTTACCCAGTCCCAGCAGCGACATCTGCCGTGATAACGTCATGGAACACAGTCCTCACCCACTGAGCAGCAGTCTGCGCACCACTAATCTCCGGTGGTGGTCCGTTGAGTGTCAAGTTGCAAGGCGTGACAGGGAAGATGATTGTCCCAGGTGTGAGCAGAAGTCTTTCGATGCCGAGGACTTTGTCCGCCAACGACAAACCATTGGCATCGAGTGCCTGGGCAGCTATGCCGGTGATGTAGAGGAGGGTGGTGAGTAGTGTGAGGCCAAGCATGTTGAAATAAAAGGTAAAGTTGACGATCTCGATGCCAATATGTTGGAAAGTGGAGGGAATTTGTGGGATTTATATGTCAAGCCTGGAGGCGAAAGGACCTAGAGCTAAGAGTCTCATCAGCCTGTATGCTTTTTCCGTCGCCGGCCAAGGACCTAAGAAATGGAAATATGCTCATGGATTCAAAAAGCAGAAACCTAAGAAAAATGCATGCAAGTAGGCGTGGAATGAGGGTTACATCCGAGCGAGGTCAGGAAATACCTTTTCTTAACAGCTGTGAAAGCCTTCTTCTTGCTTTGTTGTTTAAAAGTTGTTAACCGAGCTTTCGGGAAAGAAGAAAACTACTACTTCACACTTGAAAACCTGCGACAGCCTGCTCAACGCTATCTTTTGGTCACCTCATATTCAGCTTGACGGCTTCATTGTGTTCAGAGCTAACATCCGACACCATGGACAGTCTGAGGTTCTCTGGTACTACTGGGTTGACTGAGCTTGGTCACCCTCAGATCAAGCATTGGTATCGATGAAAACCTAGAGTCTCTGACTGGTTCAAAAATCATCCTCTCACTCGGTAGACTAGAATTCTCGAGTAGGCAATGTGCCGCGCTCGCGCTGGTGGGAGTATGAAATTCATCCAGCCCATGGACACCCGCTTTCTGGTTCATGCTTGTACCACTTCGAAGTTTAATCTCAAGTTCAGATACCGTTGAACCTCCCAAACAAGTCAGACGACCCTAAGTAAGCTCTGAGCTAACATCAGCTTCACTCAGATACCAGATGTCGGATGATGGGCTTGAGTGCAAAGTGGCCCTGCTTTTCCGACTGGTCTGCCGTAACGTTCCAAGGTACCTAAATCTGTTGCCTTCGATTCTGGCAATCCTTTCGACCAGTGCTTTGGATTTGAAGGTCCATAAATGTAACACGGAGAAAGCCACAAAAGCCCGGCATTCTTGTTCTGTCCATACGAGCAAATAAAACTACAAGGAAATGGTACGAAGCATAATCTGGTATGCAGCAATATGGCAAACATAAGCTTATTCTTGCTTACTGGAGTACAACTCCACATTCTGACAGACATTCACTGCGAGTGGGAGATAATCTTTTGGTAGCTCTTATTGAGGTCTTCGAGAAGGTTGTTGGAGGTAACTATGCTCCCAATCAGCTTCAAATACTGCTCTTCCCTCTGAAATGGGGTCATTTTGGCTTTGACTTAGTAGTAGAGTATAGTTGCCATCCAACACGTCTGAATAATGGCGTGAACCTTTTCCGGTGGCCGTCCTGTAGTAATTGCCAAGGTAAAATTCGGATCACCCCCGCGCAGCTAGCCCCGGCTCTTACTGAACGGGGCGTTCCAGTAAAAGTCATCTCATGCAAATAACAGGGGGCGGGCCGCGACCAAGACATCACCTGCACGCGGAATCCTTCAATGAATCCAGCCAGTAATACTCTTCGTAAGTCTTCGCTCGCGGGTCGTATAGATGCATTGAGAAGAAAGTCAATTCTGGAATGATTCTGTGCACGACTTCGGATGAGGTACGGCAGTGTATTACTAAAAACAAGAATTGAGCTCGTGCTGGCCAGGTGGTTGGGTGGGTGGTTCTGATGACTATCAGCCCTAGGAGACTTGAGGGCCGACGACTGGGGTTGGAAGTACCGGTCATCCTTGGGTAGGTTAGGATGACATTGGGAGTCTGATAGCTGGGACTCTTTGTCACTTACACCCAGAGATGGGGAGAAGTTGTCCCACGCAAATAGGATAGATCCCGAATATCCCAATCCCACTCTTTCCCGAGCCCACACATACTCCAAGAGTAAACGAAAAGGCAGACTTGAGGACAACACTACGATCTCTCATTGTAACAATCATGTATACTTTAGGAAACACGAGCGTTGCAAGTCCGTTGTGTAACTTCCATTCTTCCCCGTGCCTGAAACGTGGGGGAGGAAGGCGCGGATACTGGTTTGATGTCACAACTCTAGCGATAGTCCCAATAGTAAGCTGTGCGTCAGCACAGGTTTCGCTCAACTGGGCAACTGCCTTATACGAGATAGCTCTACTTTCTGACTGGAGTCCAGGACGACAAGCAGCTGAGTGACTGAGTGGCTGCCCAATCACGCCCGAGGTCAACTTCGAACCAAGCAGACCGCAGCAGCAACAGGTAATCAATCGTCTGCCCGTGCCTGCACTGACAATAGACAGGATTTGGAAATGGAAGTGGTCGTAGCCAACTCTTCCTTTGCGACTTCAAAAATATATCAAAATTTCAACAAACTCGCAGAAAACACGCAAATTCATAGCTGGGATATTTCGCAAAATACAGCAAAACAGAGCTGAGAAATTTGAGCTCACCTAACAACTGATCGAGCAAGAAGCGCCAAACATGATGAAAATGCCACCGTGAAAGAATCAAAAGAGAGTCCAAAAAGGATACGTTTCTGAAGTTCAGACAGACTTTACACTACTTATCGCCTGCCCAAGTGAATCTTTCGACCACGCGGTCGTCAAATTCTCCCACCTCGTTACCAGATCAGCATATTCCAATGTATCTTAAACAACAGGCATAATCTTAGATTAAACTGTTTCGGATCGAGACAATAATACGATAATCCTGTGTCATATTAGGCACATAGTTCTTGTACGTGACTGGCTGAAATAGCCTGAGTACAAAGTGCCGCCGCAGATCGTCTCGCTTATGCCCCCGCAAACTGTCAGATTTAGTGGAACCGAGTATGGGGATTGCGGCTGATGATGCGAATTGTACTATGGGTATTTGGTAGGGACAAGCTGGATGTGCCGAATTTAAGGGGATGATGGGAAGGTTTGGCCTGATGGGGATGTGATGCGGGGTAGACTATAGTGCTGGGAATATTGATATTAAGGTTTGCTCTTGGAGGCGAAACTTTCGGAATGCCCCTCCGTAAAATATTTGAAGTGCCTTTATTGAAGTACATGAAGCGCGAAACGTTCGGTGCATGGAAGAACCTTCGAATGGAGGTTGACAATTTGGGGTTGCTTGGCATTAAAAGTGGAGACGAGGTAAGCGAGGTCAACAAAGACAAGTAAGTTGAATTCCTACCTATTCGGACATTCCGATGTATTGCATCGACCTGTGCACCTCGTAGGGATCAATAAGACGTTTAATTCCTTGATCTCCCTAAAGTGTATCGTTGATCCTTGACTATTCCGCTCCTACAAACATAATGGCATTGAGCTCCAGACTCCACTGCGCCTATCCCTTCACTCTACTTGCCACCTCGAAACGTCCCGTTAGGTGGCTTGTGGAACTCGTCTGCCATACAGCGCATCTGTCTAGAGTTTCTACAACCAGTCATCGTCTTCTATCAAACCTTATCACCTTTCTCACCTCCCCGAGACAACTTCGTGATATCAACATCATCAAGCACCGCCTCATTCCTCTTCGCAGCCTTCATCCTCTCCCTCTTCAATCTCCTTGTCTCAACATCAACTCTCCACGTAAATCCCCAAGTAATGATATTCATCACGATAGCCGCACCGATGAAGCCCATTGCGATACCAAAGCTCGTAGCGTAGCGAGGTGCGTACCTAGAGTTGAACAACTGAGATCCGACTGCACCTCCGATTTGGCCGTAGGAGTTGGCGAATGCGATCGCGAAGGCTGAGCCGGTTGCGCCGGATGTGGTTTGGACTCGCCATGGCCACATCATTGTATACCTGATTTCGTCGGGTTAGAGAGGTTTCTTGAAAAGGTGGGGGTGGGGAGGGAAGGTCACGTACCATGCCGTTGAAAAGCCACCAGCGAGGATGGTAGCTGTGTATACTCCACCTGTACTTGGGAACGTGTATAGTACGGCATAGCATGCTTGTATGATAATCATGAAACCAAGTGGAATGAGAGGCTGAGGTATCTTGCCTGTGTCGGCCCAAATGCCGAACACGATTGTCAAGATACATGAGAAGATAGCAGGCGGAATGTTGAGAAGTTGTACCTTTGCAATTCCACTTCCATAAAATGTCAGACAGATCTTTCAGTATTGAAAAGGAGGCGGAGGAGACTCACGTGAAGCCAAGATTCGCAATGACCGTTGGCTGGTAGAATTGCAAGCCTGTGGTCCCGACTGTGTAAAATGCCCAGCAGAAGAGGAAGAGCCAGATCTTGATGTCTTTGAACGAGGTCAAGAATTCCTTGAGCGAGAAACTGGACTCGGCTGCTCTTGGGGAATTCCGAGGAAGTCGTGCTTGCAGGAATGCCTTTTCCTTGTCGGATAGCCATTTAGCTGACGCAGGAACTGTGTGAAAAGTAAGTAAATACAACTACTCAACAACCGCACGTGAGACCTACAGTCTGGCAAGAAGAATAAAACAATCAGCCCGAGAAGTACAGTGAAAAGACCCTCGGTCAGAATGAGCCTGTGACATGTCAGTTCGCGGATTCATGTCAGTCTAGAATATATGTGGGGTACCATTTCCAACCGGAGAGCCCTTTGTTGACGCCATTGAAAGCAAACGCGAGAATTCCACTGATGATGGGGCTGAAGTTTCCAAGAAGTGTGACGAACACAACGCGAGGGGCAATCTCGTCAGGACGGTACCAGTAGCACATATGGAGAAGCATACCAGGCCAAAGACCTGCTTCGAAGAGACCTAGGAAGAAGCGAACGATGTAAAGTCCTTGACGATTGGTGACAGCAGCATGACAAAGTAAGACGATACCCCATGAGATCTGGAATGTTAGCTTGCGCATGTCGTGAAGCAAAGAGATGGCATACCATAATGCGTGCTTGCCAGACGGATGGGCGAACTTTCTTGAGCAGCAGATTGGAAGGGACTTCAGCGAGAATGTACGGGATCTAAAATTTGTCAAAAAGCTCGAACCCCATCATCGTATTTGCCCAAACTCACGTAATACATTGTGGTGACAAGGTTATACTGGTTCGCCGTCATCTTCAATTCCGTCATGATATTGTGCGGTGTACCTTGGTCCATGATCCGGGCATTGGAGACCTGAGTATCTGTAAGCACGAGTCATCCCACGATACAACAATACTCACATTAGATGCATCAATACTCTTCACAGCATACATAACAGCGCAAAGCGGAACAATGCGCCAGTCGACACGTCTCAACAATTTCTTCTCCTCCTCAGCGCTGAGCGATGCTCGAGCACGCATGAGGTCCGCATCGTAACCCGTGATGTTCTCCTCAGAACCATCGTATTCGGGAATAACATCGCTTCGCTGAACAACGTGGAGCTTCTTGGGGTGATGCTCTTGTGTTGAAGTGATTGTTGAGGCAGACAATTCGAGATCAGCTGGCGAGGTCGCTTGGCCTTTTTCTGAAGTTTCTGGCACACCCATTTTCGCAGAATTCAGTAGTTCTCAGGAAAGTCAAGGTAACATTTCCACAAGCTTTAGTTAGGTGTTGGACCTTATGTAGAGAGAGATCGCCATATGGGGCGGTCTTGCCCCCGATCTCGCTAGAACCGGGGTGGATTGCGGCATCTGCAGATACACTGGCGTTATCACACAGCTTGTTCATGCAGAAAGTCTCCCATCATGAAGCCTATCAATCATGACATTGGTATAATCGAGCTCCACAGAAGATATCGATGGCATGTTACTAGATCCTTTTGCATTCATCCTTGTATTCTGGTTGCATGATCTTATCTCTATGCTGTGGATCGTCGCCAGCGTCTCCACCCCACTTCCGAATGTCCAATCCCCAGCAATTGCGCCAAATACCAAGACAAGTATGCTATCAAAAGTAGAACAATATAGTTGAGGGGTATCATGATAAAGATACTAGATAAGAGTTATCGGGCAAGAAAAGGTATGGGGAGAATGAGGGGGTTATCGATTTGAGAAAAATGGACAGTCCTCATGTTATACGAGACCTCAGCAAAGAATGTGGAATCTCGAGCTGACCCAGAAAGGTGAGTAGCGCAATTTAAATTACAAATTGGTGATCCTTCAACGTTTTACCAAAGAATGTCTTGCATATATACTGACGTTGGATTGACCAAGAACGTGGCGGAAATGCTAAGACGTGATGGCGGAAGGCTTGAAGTCTTGTCTATCAGTACAAGCAATATCTTCTTGGCTCTTCGGGACCGACTCGGGCCGGACCTCCCCGACTCCCTCTGAATTACAGTATGATCTCGCGAATAGGTCGAACCCATTTGCAAGCTCTGAGATGATGCTCTAAGTCGCACTATAAGAGACTAGTCGAGATGATGATGACCCAAATACAGGCCAAGCGCTGGATCGACAGTCTTGCAAGGTAGCAACATCGGGTCTACCTCAATTTTGTTGCCGAATCGCATTTGACGTCGAACATTCCACTTTTATGCCTTGCAATCGCAGACTTGAGGACTACTGTGTTCCCGTATATACTCGCCTTGTTAGATGCGAAGACGATTGGAAAGCAATTGGTCAAGTGCTCAGCGGTGTTGGAGATCTTCGATCTTTAGCTTTGGCTTCCAGATCTACTGCTTGTGCTCAATATGATGACATAGTTGAATGAGCCTCTGGTGTTTGTGAAGACCATAAGTTGACGGAAAGTAAGAGTCAGATATAGATCGAAACATCACCCAGCGTGGCAGACGGCCTGGCTGTAGAACACCTTTTGAGGAGCATGTGATTTTAGACAAGAAAAATTGACGGGCGTTCGGAAGCAAGTTATTTACACTTGCCAGCAGGAAATATGATCCAGGACAGAGGGTAATGACACGTGCGCAGACTTTACAACAGCAGAGTGTAAAAGGTCCTGTGGCCAGAGAACGTCCCTCGCATTTGCCTGATTTCTGGTCATTTGCGGAGCAAGCAAACCTTTTGCGCGCTTCAGCGTGTCGATTTTGACGCCCTCAAGTAAGAGGAGGTAGAATAAATATTGCGAATCAACGATTCAGTCACTTATACTACCGAAAGATAAATTATAGCACCCAATACTGCCAGCAATTACAAAGGCGTGATCAGAAATGGAAGCACCTCCCATTGTGCTAGGGAGAAGTGACGGCAGAAGTTCACTTCCACGCTCCCTCATATCTCTTATTGAGATCCAAACGTCTGTGATGAGAAAACATGAGGAATGGCAGGCTGCCAGGCTTCGAAACTGAAGAAGCCGAGTAGCTAAATCCGAAAGGAAAAAAAAAGCTTGAATGCGAGACTTGACAGCGTAATTCCAGCGTGAGTCTTTTCGTCGCTGTCAACGTAACCCACTGTCACCTCGCAGCTGAAAACATTCCAGCACAACACAATAGCAAAAAACCTCACAATGACATAGTTCCCCGACAGCTACTCAGAAGACATAGTAAGTCTCCGGCGGCCTCACATAATTTCGCCACCAATCCTCGTCATTCCCAATTCGCGCGTAGAAATCCGGACATAGCATCCAACATCGAGGCAAAATGTCCAGATCACTGCCACACCGGCGAAGTCAATTTAGTGGACACATATTGGGAACCAATGCCGGAAGATCTCGCAGCACTAGAAGATTACGTCGACGAGGGCTTGGAAGCTATCGACGGGTGTACGCAAGAGGATGTGGGGTGGATGAAGATTGCAAGACACTGCGGAGGGATGCTTCGTCTACTTGGATGAAGAAGCGGTAGAGAGGGGTCATGGCTGCGGATAGAGGGACGAGGTAATCTGGTGATGGGAGAGTAGCGTATGGATTCTCAAGGGAGAATTTCTCTTTCTTCCAATCCTTGAATATGGTTCTTCGCTCAGGGATGGTGGCGCCATCCAGAGTTGAGGAATTAGAAATGAAGGTCCATTCCAAGGCTTCATCTGCCTTCTTGTCTATGGCGAGATTCTGTAAGTCAGGATCGGGATCGGTGAAGAATTCTCGAGACTCGCTGTTGATGAGGTGTTGGAAGCGGTCCCAATTTTGATTTGAATATGGCGTGTAGGTTGTTCAGTAGATGACCCAGCCCCATTTGGTGTGTTTGTGGTGCTCGACTTCTGAGAGGATGAGCTCCTGAGGCGAGAGCTCGTGATAGGAAGGCTTATTGTGCCCAAGTGTTGTTGAGGAGATGTGCCGTGGTTGGTGATAAATGATTGATGGAAGAGGAGACGACCTGAGGAGGCGGGCTGGAGGACTACAAAACCGGCGCTGTAAGATATAATGTCTCCATAGACATCCGGGCCCAAGAATGATCATCGATAAGATGAACTCACTCGGATGGTTTCTACCTGGTTCAGACAAGCCGAGGTATCAATCGGCTTTATTGTCGAACGATGGTGTTTGATGGGAGCCAAGTTTAAGTGAGGTTGGCTGTTGGTTTCGATGGCTTAAGTAAGCAGAAACGTACCCTCAATAGCCCCTTCATCAACTTGTTTTGAGACATTTCCGACCTAATGGAGGAAGAGTAGGATAAAGAGAGCTTTTAGTAGAAAACGGAGCGAGAGGACCAATCGCAGAGGGAAATTCAACGGAAACAACGCTCCAAGAAAAGGCGGCCAACAGCTTTTCAAGCCATGGCAACACGTGCAAACACGCACGTTGAGCTCCTCGGTGGCCGGCAGGTGGTATATCTTGATTAAAAAGAGCTCTCATAGGAAACAAAACGAGCATAATGATTTGCACGTGTTTTGTGCCTATATATCTAACGTCAGCCTGTCAATTCTGAACACTCACCTTTGCTCACTGCGAACTGTCCGTTGGTACCGCATTCACTCGAGGCTGGAATTGCACAACCTAGTAGAAGTATTAGGCTTTCGCTCCGGACTTTATTCTTCAAATGGATGATAGGGAAGCATCTTTCAACATCTCACAAGATACCTCTAATGTGAAGAACAAACAATTCTTCTCGAGCATCGTTTGTTGACTTTCAAGACAGAACGCGATCAAGGTTCGACTAACAGCCGACACTACACCACAAACACTCTAGTCGCGGTCCGGAACAATGTCCAGCCATCCCCGGGGACAAGGCTCAACCTCCAAATCCAAGCCTCCCAGAGACAAGAAGAAGCACCGCACTCCCACGCCCAACAACACGAATCGAGATCCCTTTGAGCAAAACAGAGACGAGAATGACTCTCCATTGACGCCATCTGCAAATAGCTACACTGCTGTCCCCATAATCGAGCGCGGCCACGGCCACATCGCAAAGGAACTCATCAATATGGATCCATTCGAAGTGCGCATTCGCTTTACGCAGCAGCTGGCTAGTCTGAATGCGAGTGTCACGGGCGCGAGCAAGACGGCGCAGTATGCTTTAAAATATAGGGACTTGGATGAGGATTTGCACTCGTGTATTTTGGAGCAGTTGGAGCGGGTATGTGCATTTCATTTGGTTATGGAGCTGTATATCTTCACGGGGAGCCCTCCTCGAATCCTAGGCTTGCTGGGCTTGAAACGACTTTGAAGTTTGAAGAAGCAACAGGGAGAAGGGAGAGGAAGATATACATGGAGAACTTGGGTTGCTACAGTGCATATGCTAACTCCCTCCAGGCAGGAAACTCCATGAACAACCGCGCAAACATCATGTACTTCATCGAGCACCTCTGCGACATGGCCGCCCGCGAAAACCACTACGACTACATTCGCATGATGCAGCGCGACATCCTGCGTATGGTCGACGCCGTCGCGCCGGAAGACGGCTCCGGCGCCGCCAACGTCAAAGTCGTCCGCAAAGTGCTGCAAGCCCTGCAACACAAATCCTTCCTTTTAGCGCAAACAGTCTCTGAGATCGAAGAACTGCTTAAAGAGCGCGATACCCTGCCTGATAATATTGGTCTTTCTTCTCCACTTGATCCGTCTTCTACACCGCTGCAGCCGAATTCGAGTTCGAGGAATAAGATGGGTGCGCCACAGAGGCTGGATAAGAAGCAGATTGAGACGCGGATTGAGGAGGATAGGGAGAGGCATAAGAGGTTGAGGGAGAATATATGGGCGATTCCGAAGGCGGTGCCCGGGAATTCTTTTAATGGCGGCGCTGCGGGCCCGGATGAGTTTGACAAGTTGTGGGAGGAGACGAGTGATCTTGGGGAGGATGATTTGGTGTTGTATAGGGAGGAGGGGGAGGAGAGGAGTAAAGCTTGTGTGGAGTGGACGGAGGAGTTTGCCAAGATGCATGCAACTGAGTGAGGGTTCTGATGCTTGGGTGTGGGTTGTGATATCATGGAGAAGGATTTATGGACTGAATTGATATTAAGGGCGTTCACTGGAGGCATGGCACGGTTGGGTTTGCATTGCGTGGCGTTGACTGACATATGGCATTAGGAATCTTGCTATGGAAAAGCAGGAAAAGGCCACATCATGCTCCAGATAGGAGACAAATACAAAAACAGACTCGAGATTCTCCTGATCAGAGAGATGTTTTCGAGCTGCTTTCTCGTGAAAGGATTCTCCTACCATGTACAGCTAAGCGATGACGTTGAAATATCCAATTGCAGGGTATCCATAAAACCTACCCCCTGCCTTGGAAGTTTTTACCAAGTCAAATTTTTCCTCGAAAACTGTTTGGAATGGAATGAGTGTGTAGACCTGTGCCAATCACAAGCTTGAGATTTTGTACGCAGAGTTTTCTAATGCCACACTCTTTCTCCTTGAGCTTTCTGCAACACTCTTTTGCTTCTCTTTGGTGTAGAGGTTGATCTTTCTTCTGATTGCTTGCGATTGCGCGGCTAATGATGGCGACATGTCTGGAGATGGCAACTGCGAGGCAAGTGACAACAGCACAGGTTGAGATCCTGTTTACTTATAGATGCCAGAGGTCGCTGTTCTCGGCATAAGAGTAAGTCTTGGAGAAGCCAGCATTCTTTGAAAGTTCAAGATGGATGTCGCAGTACCTGTACAGAAAGAAGTAACAGGTTGCTGCTAGCTTCCAAACACGGCACTGGCGAAGTAGGATGTGTGTCTTCGGTGCCCTGTTGGGACATGCTATCAGTTCTGTGTGTTTTTATATGTCCATGAGAGCCTGGGAATCTGGTGGTTGTAATCGTCTGGCTTTGACGTGATCTTTGGGAAGTGAATCAAGATTCCGGTCGACGGAAATCTCGTTGCCTTTTTACTAGGGGTAGGAGTTGTGCATATAGAGTATTGGACACTCCATATTTAGTGACGAAAGGCCTTTCGCTGATACAGCCTAGGTTTTGACAATTCCATATCTACTGCTCTCGAAGGAGGATATCTGCCGCGATTTCCGATAGCGTTTGCAGTTTTTTGGTCAATTGTATTTATCTCTCATTATTTTAATACCCAATAATGCGCTAAAATGTTTTATCGCAGCTGTTTAATTTGTATCCACTGAACCTTTTGGATTCCCCTCAGCATGTCCACGAAATGTCCCTGCTTCTAGTCAGAATCCTTTCCCCATTGCGTTGACTCAATGCAGAGTGATGTAAAGAGTGAGTCCGATCTGATATATTGGTCCTGTGGGTTTTTACTAGGTCGACTGACTCAGATAATTAAATCGCGTCGCTGGCGCCAAAGGGCCGTTTTCGAAATTTGGGCTTTGGTAGGAGGTAAAAGCGAGGCTTAAGCGAGCATCAACACTTGCCAAGCAAATAAAACTTAAAAGATGAAAATCATAGGCAGAACTTCAGTGATTTAAAGCACCGGAAGTGATCATACTGAATTCAGTGAATTGATTGAGCCTTTCAGCTGTTTATGAACAAGAATACTGACCAATGTAAGAGATTGTGATTCATGTACGTATGGATTAGGATTCGCTTGCGACTTCTCAGATACTCCGCAGTCTCGTTCGTTAACATAAAATAATTGCGCAGGAACCTGTAATGTCTCATCTATTGGTCAAAGACATGGATAAGTAGAGCTAATGAATATCCGCCTGGGCTGGTGACCGGCTGCCGCCTCTGCTCGGACCAGGCATTCAATGATCTCTTTTGGTCAGTGGTGTGGGACACATAAGTATTACATGAAGAGCAAAACAGGGGAAGACAAAAGGCTTGTATATGAGAAGTATGAAGAATATGTTTGAGAATCAACAATGACAACAAAGGCTGAACTGGCAGTAAGTAATGTTCGGCTACTCGAAGGCGGTATTCCAGCACAGAGATGTGATGTATAGGGCGCGTCACATCATCGCGAAAAAGGATTCATAGTCCCATATTACCGAACTTTAAATAGCGAATAAAAGACTGGAGCGGGCTCGGGAGCTTCATTCTACTTCTATCTAGTTCTCTGGAAGTATGCTTGCTGACACGAGTGGGGACAGGGGATGTGCTTGTATAAACTTGTGAAAGTTCATAGATGGCTATTTCCTGATCAAAGGCTGAGTCATGCTAAATGACGAAGATCATCAAGAATTGCAACTTCTTCTTGGCTCTACTAGCCCAGGAATCAGGAGATAGATCGTACGTGTCACTATATATTCTCCGAGGGAAGAAGCCAAGTAACCTCAAGACGATGCCCAGCATCTCCAAGAACAGCAATGGAGATGTGGAAGTTCTTGAGTTATGTGCAGTACATTCTATTTCTTAGGCCTCTGAGGAGCAACAGACTATTTGCACGAGGATGTCCTTATAACTTCCAATAATCATATTTGTCAATCAGGGTGGGATGAGATGGCAGATAGTTGTCGTTTGCTGTCCAACTATTGATAACAAATAAGTACGACAGCTACCGATGTATCGAGTGAAAAAAGAAAAAAGAAAAAAGCTACGTTTAATATCCAAGAGTCAGCATGTGCTTTAAGTTGCTGGTCTCTTGAGTTTCTGAAGTATTTAATAGGTACAGTTGAGCTTTACATGAAGACTGAATGCATCAGAGCACATGCTGGGCTCTCGGGTCTGGTTGGATGTAGGTACTCGGGCGTGTTCGGATAATTTGAGAGGAGAAAACGCTAGTTTTATAGGTAGACTCTGAAGTCAAGAATTTAGTAATCCATGCTTGAAAGTCGGAAGTATTTGGGTTGTGGTGAATAACAAAGTAGGAATGCCAGAAAGCTAGTTGAATACGAACCAGGAGCTGCACTCACTGACGACAGATGGCCTTGAAACCAACCTTTAGAAGACGCGGCTATGAATATACTGCCAACACGATTTAAAAGATCACAAACAGTGGAAGACTATGTGATAGATGTATCATGTGTGTGTTGCTTCCCGACCCTTTTGGATTGATATGCAGAAGTTCACTCTCATGATGTTATTGTTCAAAAGCTATGATACATTGGAATTGAGCTGAGTCGAAGGCTGCTGATAGTGATATGTCGACGTGCAGATGATCGTAAGAGACTGGGATAATTGAGACCAAAATAGCATCGGATACAGAAACATCTGGTCCAGTGGGAACGGCACCCGTGATATGAGAGGAACAGGCAACGATCAACAGACAGGAGCCCGTCGAGTCCGGCGACCTTGTAATTTTGCAAAGTTCTTGAACAATAGAAAAGCCTCTTGATGAAACAGAATTGTAAGTGTTGTCACTAGAGCAAGAAGTTAGAAGCGAATGAATATACGACGAAAGAGGAAGAAATTGAAAGAGTGAAAAATGGAGCAACAGAGCGATTAAATGGCAGAAAGGTGATTTAAGGAGAACCCAACACTATGCAACGAAATCAGAATTGAAGATGGTGTCAGTAAGGCCGTACGGAGAGGACTTAATGGTGATCAGGAAGTGTCGTTGCGTCGGTCGGTCGGTACGAACAAATGAGCAGATAGATAAAGTGGAGAGACGATGTGTTGGGCTAGAACCAGCAAGATCAATGAAATGGAAATGGAGCAACGAAGGCGAAGTTCTTTCTGAATGCTTCTAGTTGAAAATGGAAGACGAGATGACGATTGGCAAAATACCAACTCTTGCCACTTGGGCTCTTGAAATCGAGCACTGCAAAGGCCCCGCATGATACTGTCGATGCAATACTGGACATGGCCCAGTGTAGAAGATATACCACAAAGAGGCGTAAAGGCCACCAGGGCCAAAGGCGTTCCTCTGAAAGCCGTAATTGGCTGGCCATAACGTACCACAGGAAGCCAATACTTTCATGCCATACTAAGAAGCTCCCGAAATGTGCAGAAAGGTGGCCAACGAGGTCATGGCGAACAGAAAGGCCTGGGCTGAGAAGTAGATTTTTGTACACACATCTCTAGTAATGATACATTCTCCCATTCCGTACACATCATACACTCCATCATCATCCAACGCCCCTTACTCCATGACAACCACACCACCCAACTCCTTCAATGTAGCCACAATCTTCTCAGCCTCCTCCTTCGGTACACCCTCCTTCATCAACTTCGGCGCACTCTCCACAAACTTCTTACTATCCACCAAACTCAGACCCAACATGCTCTTGACCTCCTTGATGATCTTGGGCTTCGAGCCGGTCTCGAAAGACATCAGCTTCAAGTTGAAAAGTGTCTTTTCCTGCTGCACTGGTGCAGCCTCTTCCTCCTCGACTGGGGCAGCAGCTGGTGCAGCAGGTCCGGCAGCGAATCCTCCCATTGGCATATCTGGAATGTTGAGCCGAGACTGGAAAACGAACCATTAGCAAAATATCTCCCTGGATGCCAAATCAACCCCAATGAGCCCAAATCCATACCTTCAAGCTCGCAACCAAGTCTGCCGTCTCCAACAAAGTCAATTGACTGATCTGGTCCACGATGCCCGAGATCTTGGGGTTCGCAGCAGCTGTTTCCGTCGATGCCCATCTTCTCGCAGGCGTATTCCTCCTTTGTGCCACAGCCGCCGAGGAAAGTCGTAGGGATGATGATGATCGCAGAGAGCGGACGCAGCTTCGAGCTGCAGACTGGCAGGATAACGACATGGTTGGGTGGAGGGGTGTGGTGTTGTGGGAGAGGGATGGACTCGTGAGGTTCAAAAAAGTGGTTTTGGAGAGTTCACGATGGTTGATCTTTCTGCCAGTCCGCCAAGACCGTGAAATACGCTAAAATTATTTAGCGTGCGGCCGCCCCGACGGGATGCTTTATCGCGATAAAAAAAAGTTCTGGATACAGAGAGGCAAGATACAGCAAACCTCATGAAGGTTGCGCAGTTACGCATAACACCACGAAATGGATATCGACGAGTCGAGTAAAGAGATAATGAAGGTGGTGGAGAATGGGGAAAAGTTGGACGAATTACCAGAGGAATTACTGGAGGTTATACGCCTTCAAAACTCCCCGCGATTCCTCGATGCGCTTGCGGTTGCTGCACTCAAACCCGAATTAACGCTGCAACTTTTCACCAGATATGAGGATATATTTGCAGACACATCTGCGAGATGGATTGGAAGGGAGAGAGAAAAAATTCAGGATATTGGAGTCATCGGAGCTTTTGCGCGGATTCTACCTCTTGCACCGCATCTGTCTACTTTCTTGGAGAAATACCTGGAGAACAAGTCGAAGCCTGGGCATGACAGAGAAGAAGCTAGGATATTGTGCCTGTGCGAGACAAAGACTGGACTGGATGTGCTGGAGCTTCAGAGAATATTGCTTGCGACTTTGAGACTGCTCAATTTCAACAGCAATGCTTTCTCAAGAACGGTTTCGAGCTCGAACATTCAGCAACACCTTACGCATCCTGACAGATGTGTACGATATTTGGCGGTTCGAATATTCTGTCAGCTATGTTCAGCTTCGGAGTCGAAAACCGAGGCCATGATTGAGGAACACGTTGGAAAGTCGGAGGCCATAATGGGTGATTATGATGGGAAGATGGTTGATTATGGATTTTGGAGTCTTTTCGAGGACAAGCGGCTGAAAGATGCTGCCAAAATATCGGAACAGAATTCCAAACCCGTCTCGCCAGACTTCCAGAATCTTTCGGAATTGGTGGTGCGATATACAAGTACTTTACTTCCTCGACCAAATGGACCTCCATCTCAACATTCTACCATGGTGAGTACAGCAACCACTTCGAAAAATATGGATGCGTTTGCCAAATCACTTTTGTGTACTTCGCCCATACTCCTACATGGATTGGCCGGATCAGGCAAGACATCATTAGTCAATGATTTTGCGCGAGAACTCGGCATGGATTCAAATATGGTCACTCTTCACCTGAACGAGCAAACCGACGCGAAAATGTTGATCGGGATGTATGCTAGTGGATCGAAACCAGGTTCTTTCACGTGGCGAGCTGGTGTCTTGACAACTGCAGTACGAGAAGGAAGATGGGTCTTCATCGAGGATCTGGACCGAGCACCGAACGAAGTAATCAGTGTCATCCTACCACTCATTGAGCGTGGAGAATTGTTAATTCCTAGCCGAGGAGAGACAATCAAAGCTGGACGTGGATTCAGGCTTCTCGCTAGCATCCGAACATCATTAAGTGTGACTGGGCATGAAAACCCACCCGCTTTACACATGCTTGGAGCTCGTCTGTGGCAGCGCGTACCTGTACAGATGCCGAGCCAGGAAGAATTCACTCAAATAATTGACGGCACATATCCGATTCTGCACAAGTTCCTCCCTGGTATCATCAGTGTGTACGATAGGCTGTATATATTGTCACAGAAACCCTCGTTCGCTTCTAGAAGTCGTACCTCATTGGGACGACCGATCAGTCCTCGTGATCTTCTGAAGTGGTGCCGAAGATTAGATGGTGTTCTCAGAGCAGCTGGGTCCCACACTGGAGAAGAACCTATCACTGATGCGATCAAGTACGAGATGTTTCTCGAGGCTACAGACTGTTTTGCAGGCAGTCTGCAATCAGACGACACTCGGAAAACGGTCATTTCTGCGATTGCCGAAGAGATGCACATCGACCCCCAGCGGGTCGAGCATTTCTTGACGTCCCACATTCCACGCTATCAAGACAGCGAGACGGAGCTGACGATAGGGCGAGTTCGATTGCAAAAGCGTCCGGCAAATCGCGTCTCGAAGCCAGCGAAGAAGCCGAGACCGTTTGCGAATACCACTCATGCCAAGCGGTTGTTGGAACAAGTCGGTGTAGCTGTAAAAATGATGGAACCAGTTCTACTCGTGGGAGAAACTGGTATCGGAAAGACCACCGTTGTGCAACAGCTCGCAGATACACTGGGCTACAAACTAACAGCTGTCAATTTATCCCAACAGAGTGAGGTGGGTGACCTGCTAGGAGGTTTCAAACCTGTCAACATTCGCAGTCTTGCAATACCACTGAAGGATGAATTCGATGATTTGTTCGCGGCAACTGGGATTTCAGCGACGAAGAATCAGAAATACCTTGAGTCACTTGGGAAGTGTGTTGCTAAAAGCCAATGGAGCAAGGCAAGCAAACTTTGGCGAGAGGCACCTAAGATGTTTGACAAAATCGTCTCCGAGCTAAAGAAGAAAGAAATTGCAAACGGACGACCTGTCGAGCAACCTACGAAACGTCGGAAAACTGAGTCAAGACTTCAAGCTCTGCTCCAGCTCAAGCCAAGATGGGAGAGATTCTCGCAAAGCTTAGTACAATTCGACATCCAGCTTTCTGGTGGATCGAAAGGGTTTGCCTTCACTTTCGTTGAGGGCAATATTGTCAAGGCTGCTCGAAACGGAGACTGGGTGCTTCTCGACGAGATCAATCTTGCTTCCCCTGACACTCTCGAAAGCATTGCTGACCTACTGCATCATGGGTCTGGTGGTTCACCTTCCATCCTGCTCTCAGAGACCGGCGAGATCGAACGAGTGAAAGCACATCCCAACTTTCGAATTTTCGGTGCCATGAACCCTGCAACTGATGTTGGAAAGCGAGATTTGCCCATGGGTTTGCGGTCGCGTTTCACCGAGATATATGTTGAAAGTCCAGACAGAAATCTGGATGATCTTCTTGGTGTCATCCAGGCCTATCTGAAGGGGAACAGCAGTAACGATGAGAAAGCTGCTCACGATGTTGCGCGATTGTATCTCAACACCAAGCGACTTGCTGATGACAAGAGACTTGTGGATGGTGCCAATCAAGTCCCACATTTCAGTCTAAGAACCCTCACCCGTGTTTTGAGTTATGTTGTTGAGATCACGCCTTCATATGGATTGCGAAGAGCATTGTACGAAGGATTTGCTATGGGGTTCCTCACCCTACTTGATCGGGAATCCGAGAAGCTGCTGATGCCACTCATCGACCATCATTTGTTGAGCACTCACGGCAATGCTCGTGCACTTCTTGCCCAGACACCTCGACGCCTTGACGATGGGAAGCTGTACAAGGCATTTATGAATAAGAAAAGAGATCGCCAATACTGGATGCTCCAAGGTTCAGAAACACCACAAGAGCAGACCCACTACATCAAGACGCCATCCGTGGAACGAAACATGCTGAACCTGGTCAGAGCGACTTCCACTCGACGATTTCCGGTCCTTGTACAAGGTCCAACGTCATCTGGAAAGACGAGTATGATCGAGTATCTAGCGAAGTACAGTGGCAACAAGTTCGTCAGAATCAACAACCACGAACATACCGACTTGCAAGAGTATCTAGGAACTTATGTCTCAGGTGCCGATGGCCAGCTTCGATTCCAAGAAGGTCTCCTCGTCCAAGCACTTCGTCAAGGCCACTGGATTGTGCTCGATGAGTTGAACCTGGCTCCTACAGATGTTCTGGAGGCTCTGAATCGCTTACTTGACGACAATCGTGAGCTTCTTATCCCCGAAACACAAGAGATCGTCCGTCCTCACGAGAACTTCATGCTCTTCGCGACCCAGAATCCACCTGGGCTCTATGGTGGCCGAAAGACCCTATCACGTGCATTCCGAAATCGTTTCCTGGAACTTCACTTCGACGATATTCCTCAGGATGAACTTCAGCAGATCTTGGAGTATCGCAGCCAGAAAGTTGCGCCCTCGGACTGCAAACGAATCGTGGATGTCTACAAGGAGCTGTCGACTCTGCGTCAGTCAAGCCGTTTGTTCGAGCAGAAAGACAGTTTCGCAACACTGAGAGATCTATTCCGCTGGGCACTCCGAGATGCCGATAATCGAGAGCAATTGGCTGCGAATGGGTACATGCTGCTGGCAGAGCGAGTTCGGAATCCTGCTGAGAGGACTGCGGTCAAGGAGATCATCGAGAAGGTTATGAAAGTCAAGATCGACCCCACTGTTCTTTACGGTGGGGACTTCTCGCCCGAGATCAAAGCATACAACGAGACTTCAAATTCCCAGGGCGTCGTCTGGACGCAGGCTATGCGACGACTGTATGTCCTCGTTGCTCATGCACTCCGCAACAACGAACCTGTTCTGCTTGTTGGCGAGACTGGTTGTGGCAAGACGACTGTCTGTCAGATGCTTGCGGAAGCCTTTGGCAAGGAACTCCATATTGTGAATGCTCACCAAAATACGGAAACCGGAGATCTCATTGGTGCTCAGAGACCAGTTAGAAACCGAGCAGTCATCCTGGAGCAGCTCAAGCAAGACCTGCTCACAGCTTGCCGAGGCCAAGGTGCAGAAGTGGCTGAAGATATGGATGTTGATGCCCTGATGATAGCTTATCGATCACTGGATCCATCCACAGCTTCGCAGATTCCCGATGAACTGCGCCAACTGATTGAGCTCAACCAAGGCAAAGCGAAAGCTCTTTTCGAGTGGTCTGATGGTAGCTTGGTCCAAGCTTTGAAGGAGGGCCAATTCTTCTTGCTAGATGAGATCTCTCTCGCAGATGACTCCGTCCTTGAACGTCTTAACTCTGTGCTCGAAACGCAACGTACAATCCTTCTCGCCGAAAAGGGTGTCGATAACTCATTCGTCCAAGCAGCTGATGGTTTCCAGTTCTTCGCAACCATGAATCCCGGTGGCGATTATGGAAAACGAGAATTGTCACCAGCACTTCGAAATCGTTTCACTGAGATCTGGGTGCCTTCACTGTCTGAACACGAGGATGTCTTCCAGATCGTGGAGGCGAAGCTGAATGGCAACTTCAAGCATCTTTCGAAAGCTATGGTACATTTTGCTGAATGGTTCGGAGAGAACTATCGATCGTCATCTTCGACGTCAATTTCTGTCCGTGATGTACTGGCATGGGTCAAATTTATGAATGGATCTAGTTCGACGGATCCATACTTTTCTGTCTTGCATGGTGCTGCAATGGTCTATATCGATACTCTGGGTGCGAATCCTGCTGCTTTGCTTGCGATCAATCCGGATAACATTATTGAAGAGCGGAAGAAGTGCTTGGCACAATTGAGCTCTCTCTTGGAGCATGATATCAGCCCTATCTACTTTAAGCCTATAGATTTGGTCAATGGCGATGATTTCTTAGTCATGGGAGATTTTTCCATACCAAAGCAGTCTGGCTCTGACTCCGATCCAGGATTCGCTTTCAATGCGCCAACAACTAAATTGAATGCCATGAGGGTAATCCGAGCACTGCAGGTCCAGAAGCCGATCCTCATCGAGGGGAGTCCCGGTGTGGGAAAGACGACTTTGATTGCTGCCCTTGCCCGCGCATGCAATCGACCTTTGACCCGCATAAATCTGTCAGAGCAGACAGATCTAATGGACTTATTTGGATCTGACGTCCCAGTTGAGGGTGCCGAGGCTGGGCACTTCGCATGGCGAGACGCACCTTTCCTTCAAGCTATGCAGAATGGCGAATGGGTCCTTCTCGATGAGATGAATCTCGCTTCACAGTCCGTACTAGAAGGTCTGAATGCCTGTCTCGATCATCGTGGAGAAGTCTACATCTCCGAACTCGACCAAACATTCAAGCGCCATCCCAACTTCTCCGTATTTGCAACCCAGAATCCTCATCATCAAGGTGGCGGCCGAAAGGGACTGCCTAGCTCGTTCGTCAATCGATTTACAGTCGTGTATGCAGATGTGTTCAGAAATGAGGATCTTCAGCTGATCTGCAAGCACAACTTCCCTGGTATGCCAGACGACACTGTCAACACGATCATCGCCTTTGTGTCTCGCCTCGAGCAAGAGATTGTACACCGAAGACAATTCGGATCTCAAGGTGGACCGTGGGAATTCAATCTTCGAGATATCCTTCGATGGCTACAACTTCTTGGATCCTCAGCTCCATTACTCTCAGCTGCTACACCATCCGACTTCCTCAATCTGATCTTCCGACAACGCTTTAGAACTACCAAAGACCGACAAGAGGTGGATAGAATATTCGCACAGGTGTTCTGTACCAATGTACCATTCCGCCACTTCTTCCACAACACGAGCGCTGCTGCTTATCAAGTTGGTCTGGCGTACATGGAGCGCGATCCACTCATTCAACGTCTTCAATTCCCGCCCATTGAACCCATAAACCGACTTCTGGAGATAGAATCTATCATGATCTGTATCCAGCAAAACTTACCATGTATCCTGGTTGGACCATCAGGGTCCGGCAAGACAACAATCATTGAGCATATCGCCGCTACAAGCGGGAAGTCTCTTGTAGTATTCCCTTTGAACGCTGACATCGATACCATGGACCTTGTCGGTGGCTTCGAGCAAGTTGATCCCCAGCGAGCCGCAAGCACTTTCCTCTCAGAGATGAAAGATTTCATCAACACCAAGATCCTCTCATCTCTTCCCGCCCCAGTTCCTGCAGAAGCACTCAACCTCCTCGAATTGCTCAGCCTCCCCACCCAATCAACACCATCATATTTCAACACCCTCGCCGCAAACCTGATCTCCCTTGAGACCACAACCTCACTGCCAGCATTCGGCACCCTCGCAGGAACCTGCACAGAGTTTGCGTCCCGCCCCATGGCCGTCGAAAACGCACGCTTCGAATGGGTCGACGGTGTCCTCGTCAAAGCCCTGGAACAAGGATCCTGGCTCGTCCTCGACAATGCGAACCTCTGCAGTGCATCCGTGCTTGATCGATTGAACTCCCTGCTCGAGCCGAATGGTTTCTTGAGTATCAATGAACACTGTGGTCCTGATGGCGAGCCGAAGATCGTCAAGCCCCATCCGGAGTTTAGGATTTTCTTGATGATGGATGCGAGATTTGGGGAGTTGTCGAGAGCGATGAGAAATCGAGCTGTGGAGATCTTTGTTGAGCAGTTAAGCGAGGACGCGCACGAGATGGTCGCGCTGGGTGTCAAGCCTGAAGCTGGGATGAGGAGATTGCAGAATTTGGCCAAGGCTTTGGAGCTGGAGGGTGTGAAGTCCGAGCAGGCTCGTTTGTTGTGCGCTGCCGCTTTGGACAACTTGTCTTGGTCTGACATGCCTCTTTTGGAACGATTTGTGCAAGCATTCCAGGCGTCCATTGACTTCACAACTCTCTGTGCATCGTACAACGACATATACCAAGGTTCTGAAAATCAGAGACTCAGAGCGTCTATTGGTGGTCTTCTCGCAGAACTCGCAGCTAAAAATAATCTACCCGTGGAAAGCTTCAGAGGGACTCAAGTCATCCACCCACTCCAGAACTCCCCATTGGTCCCACTCTTCGCGAAGACTTCCAACGCTGAACATGCGTTCTGGCTTGGCGCTGTCTTTGACCTCATCTTAGAGATCAGCTCCGCAAGTAAAGCTCATTCCACACAAGAAAGTGGGCTTGAGGCTTTGAAGCCTAGCAAAATGAATAGATTACAACGATCGCTCGTCAAAGGTCGAGTTTCGGCTGTGGCGAAGGACTCGACTGTTAATGTATCCGAGTTCCTGCGCAATACTCTGGCGGCACTAGCAGCCTATCTCCAGACCCATACTAGTTCCAATGACAGCTGGAGAGCTCAGCAGAAAACATACAGATCACTGCTTCGATATTGGTGGAATACCTTCCAGCTTGCTACATCCAAGGCTTTTGAAGAATCAACGTTCCAGGCCCACCTCACCATTGGCGCCGACCTCCTCGATGAAATTTCAACTGCCGTCCAGGCTTCCAACTCACCAATCACCTTCTTTAGCCAGAGCTTACAGAACGATTTCTCATCAGGCTTCAAGCTCACCACAGGACTCAGCATGGAACTCCTCTGGCGCCAGCTTCGTCCGACAGCCATCCCAAATTTCGGCACCATGCAAACACTCGCTGAGATGGAACAACTAGCTATCCGCTTTGATGCTCTGAGATGGAAGACTTCGATCTCCGTAGCGGAGCTAGGACATATCATGACCTCTCTCGTGAAGGCTTACAAACTTATCTTGACGAGCGATGTTGATGGAGCAAGTCTTGTTGCGACTTTGAACACTGAGATGGAGGATTTAGAAAAGAGTATCGGTAGTGAGGAAGATGGCGTGACACCATTCTTTACTTCGCAGTTCGAGGGGCTGAGACAGTTCCGTGTGCTGGATATCTCGAAGTCTGGCTCGGTGGACAAGTCGAATGTTGATGTCGCTGCTGTTATTCTCGCCAATCATCCTACGACTTCTGAGATGCAATTTGCGAGCTCTACACCAACTTCGAGGGATATACAAGCTATCGACTACCTACTCGGCACGAGCGAAAGACTACAGCCAGTAGCCGATACATTTTCTGTGGAGATGTTGAAGAAGCTGAACGTAGTCGGAGACGTGGATCTCAGGTCCTTGAAGCTGTTCGAGACTGAGTTGCCAGTCATGGGGCAGAAGCTAGCACTGTCAAGCGCTACGTTGTCTAGAGATCAAATCGTCGATCTTAATGGAGTGCTATCGACTTTGTTGTTTTCGGTCGTTTCTGCGCACGGTGCTGATATCGAGTTCCCATTCCTGGCATGGTGCCAATCTCTGCGTTCGTCCATCGAGCCAGGTCTTGTTGACCTCTCACTATCCAACGAGAGCATCTCCGAGGATATTCTTGCACCAGGCACCCCAATACAGCTCCGAGAAGTCATCGTGAACAGCTTCGGCCCGGCGGTCATCTCTATTCTAGCCTCGCGATCACAGCCAGACCTCCGACTGCACTTCTCATCTCTGGCATGGATACATTTTGCCATTGGATGTATCACTCTCTACGTTCCCGACCGAGCCTTCGACCCAGACAAGCGACAAAGACTCGAGCGCCAACGACACTCCGAGCACCGCGTAGAGATCCAAGCCAAGCTCGCTGCTCTGCGGCAGTTCGAACGCATATTCTCGGGCCAAGAATCGAATCTGCGATGCCAATTGCTGGAGACCGAGCTTGCCGAGGTGGGCGAACCACCCGAGATTTTACAAGAGATATATCGCCCTGAGATCTCGGAGATGGACCAATTGCAAGGTGAATTTGGAAATCTGTTGAAGACTGTGCTACGCTCTGATCTCGAGGATACCCTCACGAATTATTTCAAGGAAAGCGACGAGAGTGGCTTGCAGCAGATCAAACTTGCGCAGCATAACGTTGCGCAAATTATCCAGAGACTATCAGAGCGCTTCAGAGCTTACAATGATCTGACATCTCCTGTTATCAGCATGCTTCGCTGCTTGCAGATTGGGTTGTCCATGGCCACTCTCGTTTCTGCCACGCCGTCTGCCAAGAATGAATCCTGTCTGGCATTGAGCAAGATGACTCCGTTCCTTGGAGGTGGACCCACAGCTATCAACGAAGATATCATCGCTACACAACCAATGGAATACCTCGCCCTTATCGCAACTACCGCTGCAACAGAAAAGCTGTCATCATTTGGACCCGCGAGCAGACAAGCTCTGTTCAAGGGCTTCCATGGCTGCTATGACCAGTGGAAGAAGCGGCTCGAATCCGACCGACTGGAAGCAGAATCAAACTCAGGATTGTATGTCTTCAGAGGGAGTGCCGAGGATGAGGAAGAAGACGACCAGGAGCAATTCAACGAGCTCTTCCCAGCCTATGACGACGAAACAGCAGACAAGCCAAAGGGTGTCACGCCCGCACAGTTTGTCGTCAGAGAGACAGCTATCGGACTCTCTAAAGTCCATTCCGAAATATTCTTGGGCAGTAGTTTGCCACAAGAGAGTATCCTGTCTTCAATCCGCAAGATCTCGAAACGCATTGGCTCTCTCCATGAAGATGCACCCTTCAGCGAACGAAAGATGACGCGTGCCCTTCTACCTGGCACACTCCTCTTGCTGAACGATGAGATCGAGACTCTAAACTCCAGCACCACAGTTCCAGCAGCCTACAACTTCTACACATCCGCCAATCTTCCCGAGACACGTAAGCTCGTCACCCTAGTCCAACAAATCATCACCCGCTTCCGCAATCTCCAAGCCGTCGACGAGATTGGCCACATGCAGCCGTTGCAAGATGTTCTCACTTCCTGCCACGAGCTGCTGAAATTCAGACACACGGAGCCACTCGCCAAGATCATCACCAAAGTCGAGAAGGTGCATACTTTCATGCACGAATGGCAATTCGGCGGCTGGGCTAGCCGTGCGAACTCCGCACTTCCACTATACGATGAATTGACTGCCACGATTGTCAATTGGCGACGTCTGGAACTGAGCACGTGGGCAAAACTCTTCGAGATGGAGAGCGAGAAGTGCGATGATGATGCCAGATCGTGGTTCTTCCTCGCGTATGAAGTTGTCGTTGCGGTGCCTTTACAGATCTCAGATTCTTCTGAGGAGCTTAAAATTTATGCTCAGAAACTGCTCAAAGATCTAGAAGCTTACTTCTCGAGCGCGATTGTCGGACAATTTGTGCAGCGATTGCAATTGTTGAAGCAGATGCAGAAACACCTTGAACTTTTTGCATTGGACATGCCTGCTTTGTCAATTATCCAGGATGCGCTTGCGAACTTTATCTCGTTGTATGCTCGGTACGAGACTCCCGTCCAAGAGAATCTGAAGAGAGGCAGAGTCTCGCTGGAGAAGGCTATGAAGGATGTTCTGCTTCTGGCGAGTTGGAAGGATACGAATATTGTCGCTTTGAGGGACAGTGCTAAGAGGTCTCATCACAAGCTCTTCAAGATCGTGAGGAAGTTCCGCTCGTTATTGGGACAACCCATGGAGTTCATACTCAAGAATGGACTACCCGATGAAGTCACAGCTCCCACAATCGAGGATACTAAGGCGATCCAAGCACCCGCGGTCGATGAAAATGCGCTCGCTCTCTGTGCCTCATCAGTACCTGACTGGTCCAAGAAAGCCAAGCGCTTCATCAACATCAACAAAACTGTCAGTATGATGGCAAATACAGCCCAGTTCCCCAGCATCGCAGTCGAGTGCTCGTCATACCTCGACTCGTTCCTCGCCAACATCATAGACTCAACTGCCGAGCTCCAAAAAGCAACACCATCACTCCTTACAGAAGATAACAAAGACGAAGTCAAGCATCTCAAGACTCGGAAGCGCAAGCTCTTTGCTGATACGTTGAAAGAGCTGCGCCAGATGGGCATCAAGTACAACCTTGGCGCGAATGCACTTGCGCAGCAAGATTCTCTAAGTGTGGTGCTCGCTAATGTCGGGTACTTGGATGATGCTGGTATTGCGGGTATGGAGTACTACTTTCATAAAGCTATTGATTTGGCGCAGAGGGTTAGAACTGCTGTGCATCAGCATAATGAGGACCTGAGCGGTGCTGAGGTGGCGAGAAGTACAGGATTCCTCGAGGGACTGCTGCAAGTACTGCTTTTACAGCGGAACTCTATTGCGGAGGCTATCAAGGGCATGCAAACCATTGAGTCGAATATCAAGATGATCCAAGGCCTTTGGGCACCTGGCTCGTACAGCCTGAAGGTGTCAAAGACTACTTCCAATCACGAAAAACTCCTCCGCTGGCTCCCAAATATCCTGGTTGTTGCCATCGAGCTTGTTACTATTCATACTAAGCTTGGGAAGATCGATTCAAAGGACGAACTTGGTGTTCTGGCTTCGTGGTATGACCGCTTTGTGCAATTTGCTCGACAATGGGATGAAGTCGCCTCGCTTCCTGCGGGCATTGTTTCGACGGCATCTCAGGCTCTCGAGGAAGAAATCACAGACGCGGCACAACAGCTAAACATTGAGTTGTCAGAGGTCAACGAGAAGCGTCCCGACCTTGCCTTTGTCATCAATCAGATCCTTCCATGGACCAGCATTTCTGCTTCACGAACCGAGAGTCATTCATCTGAGCAGACGATCACCGACCTTGATCAAAAGCTCTCGACAGTCTGCGATACTGTGCTCGTTACCATTGAGAAGTACAACAAAGTAGTCGCTGATCTCCCAACTTCAACCGAAGATCCTGGATGGTTGGTCAAGAACGATACGTGCCTTTCATCTGCAATCAAATCCCTGCACAGCGACAACATTTCCGAGGAACTAGACCAAGCTTTCGCTACCCTCCGCTCAATGGATCTTGAAGATGAGAAGACAAGCCAAGCAGCATCTGCCATATTTGCCGTCGCCCTCCCAATTCTCCAACAATATTCCATCACTCTTCAAGAAAGTGTATCTCGCTATTCACACCTCCATCGTGCTACCTGCAAAACCTCATACATCCTCGCCAAGACATTCGTCCAGATCGCAACGTCAGGATTCTGCACGCCGTCTGAGAAGTCCGCTGCTCAAGATGGGCAGACTGAGAAACTTGAAGGTGGAACGGGACTCGGCGATGGTGAAGGCGCGGAGGATATCAGTAAAGATATCCAAGAAGATGAGAATCTCGATGAGTTGGCTCAGGAACCCAATACCGAGAAGGGCGATATGGAGGATGAGCAAGATGCTGTCGATATGGCCGATGGCGATATGGAAGGCGAGATGGGCGACGGAGAGGAGAAAGAGGAAGGTGAAGGAGAAGACGAGGAGAGCGGCGATGAGATGGATGAGGAGGCTGGAGATGTGGATGATTTGGATGCGGGGGCTGTGGATGAGAAGATGTGGGATGGAGCTGGTGAGGAGAATGATAAGGAGCAAGAAGGTGATGCGGCGAAGGGCGAGCAGAAGAAAGACGAGCAGGTTGCTGCGGAGGAGAATGGGAAGGAGAATAAAGCCCAGGAGGGTGATGAAGGAGAGGCTGATGATGAGGAAGAGGAGATGGAGGGTGCCGAGCAGGGAGAGGAGGTCAAGCAGGATGAGGTTGAGAAACATGATCCTACTACTCAGGAAGGTGATGCGCTTGATTTGCCGGAAGATATGGAGTTGGATGGTGAGGAGGGGAGCGAGAAGGGGAGTGAGGATGACATGGGCGATCTTTCTGACATCGAAGAGGATGAGAAGGAGGGCGACGAGATCAAAAACGATGGGAAGGAAGAGGAGGGAGCCGAGAATGCTGATACCCAAGAAAAGCAACAGATCGATGATGAGATGGACATTGTTGATCTCGATGAGGAGCCAAACGAGGAAGGAGAGAAGACTGAAGAGGCTGGTGAGAAGGTTGAAGAAGAATCCGCTGAACAAGAACCCGAGAATCAAGAAGGTCTTCTCCAAGACCGGAACGACGACGCCAATGCCGATGCGGATAACGCTGTTCCTAGCGATGTTCAAGGAGTTGGTGAAGATCAAGATGAGAATTCCCCTGACGATAAGACTGAGTCTACAAGCAAAGCTCAACGAGAAGATGGTGGCAAAGGTGGCGATTCTTCTGAGCAGAAAGATGCTGCTGCAGAAGATGGCGAAAAGGGTCGACAAGCCAATGGCGACGCACCTCAAGATTCTCGCGACGAGACAGAAGATGCGGCGTCTGCACAGCCATTCAAGAAACTCGGTGACGCCCTCGAAAGCTGGCATAGACAACAATCTAAGATTCGCAATCCGGAAGAGAAGAAAGAACAAGGACAAGACCAGAAAATGGACGATAATCAAGAGACGTCCGAGTTCCAGCACTTACAGGATGAGAATGCGGAAGCTGATGCACAGGCACTTGGCACGGCGACTGAAGAACAAGCTAAAGCTTTGGATGAGAGTATGGCTGTTGATGAAGAGAGTAAGGAGTTGCCTGAGCAGTTCCAGCCCGATGAGGTTGAAACCGACGATGTTGAGCATGATGCAATGGATGTCGAGGAGCCATCCACGCCCAAAGAGCAAGAACCTTCTGATGCCTACGAAGGTCGTGCTGGAGCCATGATCAAACAAGCCAATCCCGACCGCGAAGAAGATCTCGACGCCAGAGCACAAATTCAAGACATCGAAGAAGAAGTCGAAGAGGTCGACAATCAACTCGAAAGCACTCATCTAGACGGCACTATCGATCCCCAACTCGCCGCTGACGGCCGCGCCCAATGGATGCACTACGAGTCCCTTACCCGCGACCTCTCCCTCTCACTCACCGAACAACTCCGCCTCATCCTCGCCCCAACCCTAGCCACCAAGATGCGCGGCGACTTCCGCACCGGCAAACGCCTGAACATCAAGCGCATCATCCCCTACATCGCCTCCCAATACAAGCGCGACAAGATCTGGATGCGACGCTCCGTCCCTTCAAAACGCAGCTACCAGATCATGCTCGCCGTCGACGACAGCAAAAGCATGGGCGAATCCGGGTCCGGAGCCCTCGCTCTCGAGACCCTCGTCATGGTCAGCAAGAGTTTGTCCATGCTTGAAGTCGGCCAGATCAGCGTTGTAGGCTTTGGCGAGAGTGTTCGCGTCGCTCATGATTTCGATATGCCGTTTAGTGCTGATGCGGGGCCGAATGTCCTGAGTCAGTTCTCGTTCCAACAGGATAGAACGGATGTGACGAGACTAGTGAGGGAGAGTATTGAGCTTTTCAGGGCGGCGAGACAGAAGGCTAGTTCGTCGCCTGCGGATCTGTGGCAGATTCAGCTGATCATCTCGGATGGAGTGTGTAATTCTTCCGAGCATGATACGATTCGGAGGTTGTTGAGGACGGCGCTGGAGGAGCGGATTATGATGGTCTTTGTTATCGTGGATGATGTTAGGAAGAAGGGGAAGGGGGAGAGTGTGCTTGATCTTAGGGAGGCGAGGTTTGTGGATGGGAAGGTGGAGATGGGGAGGTATTTGGAGGGGTTCCCGTTTAGGTATTTCTTGGTTGTGGGGGATGTGAGGGAATTGCCGGGGGTGCTGGCGGGTGTGTTGAGAAGCTGGTTTGGGGAGGTTGTTGATGCTAGCTAGAGTTTCTTGTAGAGATATTTGCATTACTTGGAGTTTGTGGTGTTGGAGTTTGCGTTTGGTAGCATTTTTTGGAGTTAAGTACAGGCAATGGAAAAGTAAATTATGCTCTTGACCATCGTATATGTTGTTTTTGTTGCCAGGACCCCGAAGCTGCAGCATCCCCCAAGTGTAGATGAGGATCAGCTTGCCGGAATAAGAGGCGCAATCGCATTCATCCATCCAGTTCTAGCACACTGAGTTTTTGCAGGGTGTGGACCACGACAAGCGAGAAACAACAACACGCCCACTGCAAAGGGGTATGCGTAATTTTGAGCATCGCCACTCTTGGTCGAATAGAAATCCGAAAGCCCAGGTCGTTTGAGGATGCATCTTGAAAGGAGGGAGAAGGAGGTCTTTTACTGTCATAAAAAAATTTGGATGTAGCAGGTTTCAGCAAGTGAGACCCGAATCCAGACTGCCAATGTTTATGGGTCATGGGTTTTGCCGCGGTCTCGAAGCTTTTAGTGCAAGAGTACCTGAGTTTCTCCCCTTCGATTCTCATGACACAAGTATGGAAGACTACCATCAGGACACCCTGCGTGATGTATCAGTCAATTATGGGGTAAAGATTTGTGATAACGTGTTTACCACCTCGTGAAGAGATGGCAGTCTGCGAGGACATCAAATTGCCCCAGACTTTGAGGAGTAGGTGGTCTGCGCAGCCTTGCCTGGGCTTAAAGGCAGTCGCGAAGTCATGCAGATGATCCAAGATCATGTACCAGTACCCCAACTGAAATTGGAGGATCCCAAAAATTTAATCGAGAAGAAAATAACCGACACATGAAAGCAGGTCCGGGTATCCAAACAAAAAAACTCATCTTACACAATAATATAGCAAAGTGACGTCAAAATTCCAGAGTTACTGAAATCGAAGACACAAACGACGATCTGGATGACGCTGCTTCACAACATCATATACAAGACATCTTCCAGCATGTCCTTTCCCACATTCATCCACCTCATTCAAAAGTCGTCGTCTTCTCCGGGTGTTGTGTTGTTCGAGCTGCAGCAGAAGTGGAATGCATCAGCTTATTGCTCGCGGGTCTACCAGGCTTGCCTCTATCGCATGGCTCGAAATGGGCGTCAATTGTCTGGAACTCGAGATTCTCAAGGCCACACCCACAAATGTAGGCGCCGAGTTGCCTATCATTGCAATGCTTCCAGTGTTTCCGGAAAGCATCTTTTCGCCGTGGGTATGACTTCCCGCATCGACATCTGTATTGTGGCTCTCCATTTTGATGTGCCTTTGAGCCGAAGAGATGTTTCTCGAGGCCTCTTATCGTCTTACAGCTTCGAGACTTGGTCTTCCGAGAACATTCGGGGCTCCCGCATGAAAAGTGCTTCTTGACGCATGCGATTTAGCATCGGCACTCCGTAGACAAAAGACCAGACAGTCAAGTCGTTTCAGAGCTTGAATTAGTCCACAATATTAGCATTACTAGAACCTTTCATCAACTGTACAGTAGTTGCTGAAACGTCTTGCACAATTGACGTTCCCATCCCAAGTATGTGTCTTGTCGGCTGCGACACCGCGTGCCGCAAACTCGAATTAACATTTCGGACCGAGGAAATTCGGTCGAGTCACTTTGATACATCGCCGAAGTGGAAAAAGGGACCCTATCAAGCGATCAAAGCCATTGATAAAAGAGCTGAGGTGCCCTAAGTGGTACTGCAAATGAGACCGACAACCGCATCACAATGCCCTTATTCTAGCACAGATACTCAACAACTCATACGTTACTCCTTCAATCATCCTGATAATTCTTGATAATGAGGTCCATCACTCTTATTGCGATTTCTGTTGTTATTTTCGCCGCGGCTGCCCCAGTATCTTCTGAAGCCGGTGATTTAAAAGCTGTATGTTGCCGGTCACTGCCCCCAAAGTCCGCCCAGAATAACAATTAGCAGGGCAAAATAGCTCCCGTCGGCCCAATCAAAATATCGGCTCGTCTCTCCGAATGAACCCCTCTCCAGAGTTTGAAAGCTCACAGTGAATAGAGACGACGACAAGTCAATGCTGATGGACCTGATGATTCGGTATGGTATTCCATATTTTCACAGGGCATTGGTCTGTAGCTCTAAAATTTGAAAGGAGATATATGTCAGTCTAGGACCTGCTCCTATCCGAGATTAAGGCGTGCTGAAGCTTCGTTACCTCTTAATACTGGTGAGGACTTCTTATTAGTCATGAACTTTCATTCCGGCCTTTGAGTTTGCTGACATGCGTTCCCTCTTCATTTAGATATTGTCACTCATTTGAACGGATCGTTTGAATAATCGGAAGAAATGGGATTTTGCTTGATTGGAACTGCAAGATTCTGTGCTTAGATGAATTTTGAATTTCGCAGAGATAATTTCAAACCAGTTTGACCCTCCCATGTAGCATGCAACATGTTAAACAGACTTTTTTTTTCTTTTCTTCAGAAGGAGGTTTAGCAACACCTGGAGGTGGTTAGCATGGTTGACATGTGCATTGTTGTAGTTCCTCGTTCCACTATCATATGTTAGCAATCAGACATTAACAGGCCCGAGTTCTGAGGATTCAGAATCGTTGAAATGCGACTTGGTAGCTAGAGCGACGAGTCAAGTGAAAGAGTGGATATTTATGGTTGGTACGTACGTGGGAATGGTGGTCACCACAAGGACAGAATATCTTAAGTAAAGTGCAATGGTCAACTTTTGGAATAGGAGTTGGTGCTGGTGAAGCATTGGCCGCGGGCTCCTTGCGAGGTAGGAGGTCAATATCGTTGTGCTTGATCGGCAGCTTCCTGGCAGCTATGGTAGGAGACGGGGCCGACGGGCATTGGCACTTCTGGCTGATGGGATCCCAATGCATGTGATGATCACCTTCGTTACAGTAGATCATGAGATTCTCGCAACCGAGAGAGACGACAGGAGGACAGGCAGGGCATTCGCAACCCTGTTTCTCCTCACTCCAATGCATGTGGTGATCACCACACTCACAAAACACTTTCAGGAAAGTACAAGTGTCGATCGAAGCACTTGGAGTTGGTGTAGGAGAGATGGTTTTGGTTGGCTTCTCCTGAGGAATGCTGTCACGCTTGGCGCCCTCACTGGTGGGCTTGGTTTTCAGGCAGTCGCATTGTTTGGTAGTAGCGTTCCAGTATGGCGATGATCCAGGAAGACATGTGGTGGCTGCGATGCAGATGAATTCTTCGTTGCTCCTGGGCTTGCAGTCACAGGTTCCAGTGACGTCGTCCCAGACTGGGAACATGGGAACATCGTATTCGACACAGATTGTCTCTTGGAGACATTTTTGCTCTTCCGTTATATTGGGTGTACAGGTGCATTTGCGTGTTTTGGGGTCCCAGAAAGGAGAGGAACCAACAAGGCAGGTAGTCGTCGCCAGACATTCGGACACGACGTCTTTCTTCGATTTGCAGCTGCACTTCTTGGTTCCGTCGTCCCATACTGGGACCATTGGGATGTCATACTCGACACAGATAGTTTCGAGAAGACATTTCTGTTCTTCCTTGCTGTCGGGTACACATGTACACTTTTTGGTGTCAGGGTCGTAGAACGAATGAGATCCTTTGGTGCAAAGAGCTTGGCATGGAGGGCTGAGTATGGGCGTAGGCTTGCCTATTAAAAACGTATCTATTAAGCTGAAGGAAGAATATACTTGGGGATTTTAAAAACATACCAGCTGTCGCCGAGGCGATCGACGATGCTGGGAGAGCAACGATTCCTTTGAACTCGGCGAATAGGATGAATACTGAGTATATGAGTTTCATGGTTGCGATAAAGTTGCAATTGGTTATTATCTGTTTGATTTTCCGGTTCCAAAGGAAAGAGACTTCTCACAGATCCATTAAGGTCTATATAAGGAGTGAAAGATATTCGGAGGTCATCATTCCTCACCATGTAGATCTGGTTTTCGAGGTCTCCGCCGTCAGCCGTTTTCCGTATAGGCTAAGAGGTAACACAAGTCAATACGAGTTTGGTCCCCTGGGCAGTCAGCCAGTACTTTAGGCAAGTCCAAACAAGTGATGACCATCGTTTAAAGTTTGAGATACCTCGTTCTGATTCGGACGCCAAGTCGGAGGTGACGCAGGCTGAATTCACCACTGCGATCTAAAAATATCTCCATCCGGATAAGCGAAGTATGTTCGTACGTAGAGACCAGCCATTAGATCAGTGAAACTTGGGTCAGGTAAAGAGATCGAGACGTCCGGTTTTTTCTTGCCTTGAGTTAAGTTTGCGTTGTGATCTTGTCATGCCATCTGGTGGAATGTTAATCTCACTCCAAACGGATTTCGCCTCTGAACTGAAGTCTCCCCACGCGCCACGAAACGTATCTGGAATGAAATTCTCGCTCATATTTGTGCAAATACATTTCGATCGATCTTACTCAAAATGAGCACCATATGACAAGTGACATCCACCTTCAGATCAGAAAGTCCCAACTTGAGACTTCGCTGTGACATAGACAAAGAAGAATCACTACGCCCAAACCCAGCGGAGACGAGCATTATCTGTAAACAGTCACAGGACCAGTAGCCCCTAACAGATCAATAGAGGCAGCATTGGTAGCTGGAAGGTCCAGGGCAGTATCCACTGAGATCATATATGTAAGCTTGATTCCATCTCCGCAGTACGATGTCCGTGTCAAGAAACCACTCACGCGACGTGAGTCCTTCCTTTGCTGTTGCACCAGCTCACAGTGTGGCATGTGCCCGAATGGCCTTTGCAATCCGGAATATAGCAACATTTCACATCGTTGGGGTCATATGGGCAATCGCCAGTGCTGACGATCCCGACCTGCGCAGCCGCCTTGCACCAAGACTCTTTCTGGCAAGTGCCTTTGTCAGGTGCACCCTTTGATCGAAGACGTTAGCTTGTACAATTTCATGTGTGTTTCTTGAACAGGCGTTGTAAGACTGGACATACGTCTTGCTGACAGTAGCTTCCGATGGCACGTTGCTCAAGCATCTCGGCATCAGCTTCTGGCTCTGCTTCTGGAACAGCAGCACCAGTGGCGTAGCTGGCAAGAAGTGACACGAGGATGGCGTGAAACTTCATGGTGGCTGTTGATCGAGAGCTGCGAGGAGATAAAGCGGTGAAGGCACTGAAATGTAAGAGAATCAGGAGTTTCAAAGAGATTCGGAAATTCGTAGGTTGAGTAGGGGATTTGTCTAGATATAAATGACAGTTCGTCCAAGCCACAATTTGCTCATCACTCTCGAGACCTGCTGCAAACTTGTTTCCCATCCCATTTGCGATAACATTGCATTCTTGATTTTCTCAATCAGTCTCCTGGTCTTCAAAAGTACCGTACGTCCGCGAGAACCTGACAATCCATTGGGTTTCGAACGCCATGTCAATAAACATTGTATTGCGGGATCCGTAAGCAAGCAAGCCACAAAAGATCGTTCTTCCAAGTAGAACCGGTTCCGAATTGCTCTGAATGCCAAATTTAGATTAATCGGTGTAAATAAGACCCGGTTATTAGGAGAGCTGAGAACTTTTGAAGTGTTTAACCTGGCTCAATTGAGGCTCCATGCATTTGACGTTGCACCACATCTCGCCAAGAGCGGGGTCGTTGATGCTGCCGAGATTCATATCTGTGAGATCGGATGAGTCGAAGGCCACCTGGGACTTCGTGCAATGGAAAACGAACTCGAAGATCCTTTTCGAGCTCTGAGAACAGCAGGACGTCCAGTATTCACAAAGTCACGTGTCTCTTCTCCGCGTTGTCGCTCCGAGTTTTTGGAGGTTGCCCATTGTTCGACGCGACTTTGTTTCCACGGGGTCGGGGAGAAAATGACCTTTTGGCACACATGCTCGCAGTTCAAAGAGATGCAGAAAATCTCGTTAAGATCTTCCGGTCATCGGCGACCAAACCATAGCTTCTGTTCGATACCGTACTTCGGTTGGAAGAGCGAAGCAATACACAGGATGGAGCTTGAATCATCAGTTCTCACCTGAGAATACTGATCATTCTACTCACTCTCGTCTTGACTCTGATCGTTGGTTCATACCAGCTCCTCAATAAGGATAAGGAGTCCACAGCTACCCGTGGCGATTCGCTTAAGCCCCGGAACGAAGACCCAAAAAATCAACACTGATTACCGCGGAGGAGATCATGATCTACTCAGCTGGAATTGCACCACGGTAGTCTCCATGATATCTGTATAAGAGGCGCAAATACTGTATAAAGAAATAAGAATTTGGGCACTTCCGCATCCTCAGAGCAAGTTCCATCAATTGTGGATTTGTAGGATGATTTTGCATTTTCGTCCTGGTGGACGTGCCTGTGATGTCCAGAATCGATACAAATGTCTGCACTGGAGAAATGACCATCTGAATAAGACCAAGATCAATACTAAGGTCGAGTTTCTATGCTTCCGGCAGGTAAATAACTCCATCGCCATTTTCTCGACGCTCCTTACCGGCACGATTGCCACAATCTGTCTCAGAGCATTATTTATTCGATTGGGCCCTTAGTGTTTCCCGCGAAGAGACATTGTTTCTTCATCCGCATTCTCGCTTCCCTTTATGACTAGAAATCCAACTCAAAATCTGGGCTGGGTTGTACCAAACATGCTGACGCCCCCAAGTCTTCAGAGCCTTATGAGCTTCAAATTGCGACATTCCGCCCTAGATTTCTTCATTCCAGGCTTCGCTGGGCTGAAGATACAGGGCAGAAGCGCTGCCATTTATTCCTCGGCGCCAATGTGGCACAGTCCGCCTACGAGTCAAAACCCTGTCTGAAAATGGGGAAAAGATGAGCACTAGCCCGCTAGGCGTCAGCCCTACCAGAGAGAGCCAGCCCAATCTCAAACCCAACTACATCTACTTGCTGACTGCCGACAGCTGCTGCAACTCATCTCATTTCATTTCATCAGAGCCTTCAGATATGATTTTCCGGATAAGATGTTCAAGAGCATGTGTGATGTCTTCCCACTTCAGCCAGAAGAAGGATCGGGCACAAGTGGAAGTGGGGAATTATCGCTTCGCCCACTGTCGGTGAACATCGTCTCGGAAGCCGGATCGATGATAAAGTCCAAGGAGAAGAAAAGTAGGAGGGGACTACCGAAGACTAGGACGGGGTGTAGGACTTGCAAGTATGATTTTTCTAGCAATTGCTTGTCTGTAGAGAACTAAGCTGACAATCCCAAAGACAGCGACGCATCAAATGCGACGAAAGCCGACCAGCTTGCCAGCGGTGTCTCAAAGCAGGCTATATCTGCGACGGCTACGACTCCAAGAAATCTCCGTCTCCTCGTGACTCCTCAAAGAGAGAATTGCTCCCCAAGACCACCAACTCGCCCGGTAGTCCAATTGCGAACCGCTCAACCGTCAGGATCCTACTCCCAGCACAACCGAGTCTTCAAAGTCACGCGCCAGGAGCCCAACCGCAAGATCTAGAGTATTTCCAATACTTCCAAGAGCAGACTGTGCTTGAGCTTTGCGGCGGTTTCGATGAACCACTTTGGAACCGCTTCATCCTACAAGCATGTCAAGAAGCTCCATTCGTGCGGCACATCGCGCTCTCCCTCGCGGCACAAGGCCGCGCAGAAAAATCTAAGCTCGCTATCTCCCATTCCCAGTCCCAGTCTCAAAAAGACGATCTCAGCGCACACGAAAGCTACGCCCTTCGAAAATACTCATCGTCACTTCCCCAAATCCGGCAATACCTCGCCGGTACCAAAAATCCCGATCCAAGGATGTTCCTCGTTGCCGGTCTCCTAATTTTCCTCTTCGAGTTCCAGCAAGGGAACAAAGACATGGCGACAAAACAATTGAAGACTACACTGGTGCTATTCAAGAATATGCGCTCGATCAAAAGCGAAGGCTACACGCACGTGCATCGGCTTGAATTCCCTGATACGTTGGAAGAAGCCATTGTGGAGATGGTGGTGCGGCTAGAATCGCATATTTCGAATGATCATGGAGAACAGAGCGAGAAGAGTCTGGGGATCATGCATGTGCATAGTGCTTCGCCAGTTGAGTTTCCCGAGGTTTTTAAGAGTGTGTGTGAGGCGCAGAGGTTTCATAATCATATCCAGTATTGGGGGAGTCCGAATTTTGCGGGGGATGCGTCGAAGTGCGTTTTTGCGTATTGGCAGAGGGCGATGGGGGTGGATGTTGAGATTCCGGTGCCGAGGGTTGTGCCTGTGGAGGAGTATAATGGAAGGTTGAGGGAGATGAAGATGTGGGGGAGGAGTTTTAGACCGTTGTTGAAGGAGTTGAAGGAGAGGGAGAGTAGGGAGTATGCTTGTGCGTTGGTGCTGTATATCCAGTGGCTTGCTTTCATGATGGTGATTTGCAAGAGGCTGGGATGGGTTCTCGATGCAAGCTCGCCAGGCGGAGATGACTTTATTGAGCCAACTGACGAGGACGTCGACGATCTTTGTTGGATGGCTGTACAGTCTGGTCAAGAACTTTGTGCGAACAAGTACTTCTTGAGGTGCTTTGTTTTTGACGTTGGAGTACTGCCGACCTTCATTCTGTTCATGCTCGGCACGGATGATATGGATATCCGGTTTGGGATTACACAAGTTTTGAAAGGCATGATACCCAGGAGGGAGAGTGTATGGGACAGTGTTGCTGTTTCGGGGATAGCTGATTTTCTCTTGAGTTGTGGACCGTCATTGAAGATACCCTGATATTGGACAAAATGAGAACAAAATAGAATCCATCCATCAACCTCGCAATACGCCAGGCCTGGATCAACCAAGAGTGATTATTTTTCGCCGCGGAATCGCACACTCCTACGCCTGGGAGGAGATTTGCCCAATCGCAACTCTTTCCGCAACCTCACCCTCCATCTAATAATCTCTGCCTGGTCTAGAAATACAGATGCTAGTGCCCTGTTACCGCATTCAGGATGATGCTCGATGCAATAATTCACCCACTTCCGAACAAGCTCCAGATTTTCTGCGCTCAGTACTCGCTTAGAAGGCTCCAATATCGCATTGCGGAGTGAAGAAAACATCTGGCCAGGCTCGAAGGATGCCTTGATCTTGTATTTTGTTGAGAAGGAGCGATGAATCGCAGCGGTCGACCTAGGAGAGAATGAATCCTAGGACACCGTGCCGTTGAATTGGACTTCCAACCAATCTGTAGCAACATCGTCGTGTCGGTGAGCTGTCAAGGCTGTTGACACTGCCCTGCGATGCTCCACAAGATTCGCTTCGGACTTATGCACGGCCTGCCCAGGCGTATTCTCCGAACCCAGCCCCCAGATTTTCCCCCTTATCAGCACCAAAGAGATCCAAGAGCTGCAAGCGCTGGAAATATCAAATGTCGCCGAGAATGTCGAGACAATTATCGTCATGGCCTAAATCAAGTGTAAGGACCTCGTACGAGCAAGATTCGAGCGCTTCTGGGGAGTGGGGTAATGATGCAGTCATTCCAGTTCCACCGCCAACACCCTTTCACCCCTTGGCATCACCAGTAGAAATTGACGAAAACATCTGGAATCTATGTTTCGGATGGCAGGACAGTTTGGGGGAAAAGTCAACAACACAAAGTCGACAACACATTGGAGTCCTGCGCGAGGTGGATTGTGAGTGGATCTGACTTTGGCGAGAATACTGTATTGAGAGGCTGACAGAAGAAGCTAATGGGCTCGGAGAGAAACCTTGACAGTTGTTTTCGGGATTTTAGCAAAATTCAGAGTGACATGACAGTCGGGTAGCTCTTCCCTGGATACTGGATCAAAATCCAATACCGAGACTGAGAAGCTGAACATTGTGCCTAGGCTTCTGAATCTGGATTGGGAGAGGCGAGTGGTCAATCCACAAGGCTGCTTGAATCGGATGCTCAATCTGGTTTCCTTAGATCAAGAGTCTGGCTATTATAGCAGCGTCTCAAGGAAAGGTGGAGATTCTGTTCTGGGTAAGTCCATGATTTCCTCAGAAACAAGAATGGTGTTGCTGACAAGGGTAGACATCTGCTACAACGCCTGCGAGCGGTTATCATTTAATGTCGTTGGAGATTCCCCCGCCCCATCACCAAGAGATGTCTTTCTGGACAGAAAGCCATTTCCCGTGTGTTTCAGATATAGTCTGCGTAATAAGAAAGCGATCTACTTGCTCGGCGACGCACCACGAACGACTGAAGATACTGTGCAAGGATTTTCCGAACTCGCACAGGAACGTGAAGAAAGCGTGCATCCATTCGCTCTTCATCTAGTCATAGTTCGAGCGGCTATCATCCTCAGAGACGCAACAATGATGTATGACCTGAAAAGCCTCCTGTTAATCGAAGATTCCCTCCTGGCAGGTTCTCTCATGGCCATGAAATCTCTGGACCAGTTTCGCCAGCAGGCGCAAGAGTTGCATGAGCTGTCTCGATCGATGATTATCAGCGAGCACTATAACGACAGAAATCTTTCGAACTTGCGGAACCTTCTGAGAGATATGGAGAGATTAGAGAAAGAGGGAAACAAGCTTGGCGGGGGATGTGAGGTGGATTTCGACAGCCATGAAAGGATGAAAGATGGGTTGCTTTGCCTGTTAGATTTCTGTATGGATCGTACGAGGAGGCTGAACAATCGGAAGCAGAGAGTGCAGAACTTGATTGGATTGGTAAAGTGGTCAATGTTGCCACGATGAGAAAATGGATTTTGGCTTACTGTTCGGCAGTTGTACAACTTGACAGCCAATCGCGACAGTCAGGCAAGCTTGAAGATCGCGGAAGAAAGCACGAATATTGCACATGAGACTCGAAAAGACAGCCTGGCAATGAAAACCATTGTTACCCTGACAATCCTATATCTGCCAGCGAGTTTCGTCTGCAGCCTCTTCGGTACCAATTTCTTTGCTTTCGATACCGATGAAAAGTCCCATAATAATTCTGTGGTATCGGGGCTATGGTGGCTTCTTATAGCTGTGGCAGTCCCAGTGACACTTGCTACCTTTGGTATTTGGCTGTGGTGGATAAGGTTGCAAGGAAGTAATAGGAAACAGCCGATGAAGAGGGAGGACGTAAAGGAGAAAGGGAATCATCAGCGCTACAGTAGCAAAACGATGGAAAGTCTTCATGGAAAAAACGGAATATGTTGAGATCCAAATTTTCAATAATATGCGCCATGCATCGCAGTACTATTGCAGGTACATTTTCGTAAGTAAGAACGAAGGAGAGAAGAATCATCTTGGGGAGAGGAGAGTCTGAGAACCATATCACGTGGTGAAACACTAAGCTGCAGGAGGACTAGATCGACAGTTGGAGCTCAAAGCAACAGCTCGAGCTGTGAATAACCTCAAGCTTCTCGGCCACCACCTCCTCGAATTGTTCGCCCACGCAACTAAATAAGGATTTGCTGTTGCGCATATTCTCGTCTGACACTTGCGATCTCGTTGCGAATTCTGTTGCGGCGCTACGCGTGAACCTAGAACCCTGGAGGGATAGCAAACTTTGTAAACAGCGAAACAACAAACGCCCTTATTGCTTCTGCCCACGCCCATACATCTTCCTCAATTCCGCTGCCCACCACATCATAAAGTTCTCATACTACGATTCGCCATGTCTTACAACGATGATGCCGTTTTGGCCAAATTGTCGGCCCTCAATGAGACGCAGGAGAGTATTGTGAGTTGGCCCTGTCCACTCCTCTGTTTGCTGCTGTCAATTCTCCTCTCAATACTAACCCGTTCGCAGGTCACCGTCGCCCAATGGGTGATGTTTCACAGGTCTGTCCGCAAACGCCTCTCACCGCTGCGTCGTTACCACTGTACTGACCCGGCCGTAGGAGACACGCAGATCGAACTGGCCAGCTGTGGTTGCAACGCTTGAAGGATTCCGGGAGCAATAAGAGATTGAACTTGATCTATCTGGCAAATGGTACGCATAATCAACTGCTTAGGGAATACAATTCGATTACGAGGAAAGACTTTTATATTGCGGGCAAACATGAAGATTGACATTGGAGTCTGTATGCTGATGACCTGTGATATTGTAGAAGTCGCTCAACAATCCAAAGCCCGTCGCAAGGATGACTTCCTCGTCGCCTTCTCGCCCGTCATCGCCGAAGCAACAGCATGCGCATACAGAGGAGCTACAAATGAAGTACAACAGAAGCTTCGCAGAGTGGTGGAGGTTTGGAGAGCAAGACAAATTTTTGAGCTGCCCATTCAAGACGCCATTGAGACAAGACTCGATGGTCCGTCGGTCCAAGCACCCCTTCTTTATGCTCTATATACTTACACAGAATTTGGCAGAACTCGATAAGACTAGATCGAGCAACGCAAGATCAGGTGGCGGATCCATCTTCGCAAGCAGCGCAAGCTCTGTCCCCAACGAACTCGTTCCACTCGTTGCGCCTCAACAAACAATATCTAAACTCGTCCTCTCCACGAAAACGTCGGTCAATGGTGCCAACCAAGATTATGCCAAATTGACAGACCCAAATGCCGTTACACCTTCACCGCCGGTCCACGCCGCGCGTCTCAATGGCCTGCTGAAGACACTGGCCAATGCTGAGGGTGCAGTTGCAGAGAGTATCAAAGCACGCAAGCTGCTCATTGAAGGGCTGGAGAAGATCCTAGACACGAACAGATCTGTTCTGGCATCAGAGGAAGCACAACTGAGCGAAATATCCACCAGGAGAACAGAAATCGACAACAAGAAGAGGGATGTGGAAGAGAGTATCATGCGCGGCTTCAGCAACAGCAATCCCGCCACACCCGTCGGCGACGGCTCACCAGGAACTCAACACTCTCCCCTCACACCAGGACAATCAGGATCTGTGGAGCCCGACCGTCCAGAAGTGGAAGCCCTGACGCCACCAGGATACCCACAATCTCCCGCCGTCGAACCAATCCCAGAGTATGACCTCAACCAGAATCACAACGGCCACAACAACGGCAACCAAGCCATGCAAAACACCAATGGCCATGGCAACGGTACACACAACCTGTACCAGCAGGACTACACGGCGCACTCACCTACTGGTGCGCCTGGGTTGGATTTGCTGAGTAGTCTGAGCACAACGTATGCACGGCCGGCGAGTAGTGGAAGTGCGAAGAAGAGGAAGCTCAATGACGATGAGTTTCCGGATCTTGGGGGTGAGGATGCAATGGATGGATTGGATGATGAGGTTGTGGGCATTCTTAATAAGGGACTTTAGAGCTCAGACTGCTTCTGCCCAACCTTTCTGGAGGATGCGCTGAGATGAGCTAAGTCGTGTTGCGGAATAAGGAAAAGATGTGGTGTAAAGGATGAAAGGAGAGGACAAAAGGGTGTAGGATAGATGGATGGTATCTGATCTGATCTGAGAGGAAGGTCATGGAAAATTTGAGACCTATTGGTATTGGCGTTGCATGGTTTGGTTTGGTCTGCTGGGAGATGGATGACCCGGCTTGCGCGATATGGAGATAAATGAGCATGGAGAGGAAGATATGCATTGAGAACTTTGCTACTAGCTGTTGATGTAATTCTACCCAGACATATTTGCCAATGGCATGGTGCATTGAAATACTGATGAAGCCCTCTCTTTGACTTGGAAATTGAGAATTTGGAAATGAGAACATCTCGGGCGTATGTTTTCCAGCTTACCAATCGCCTCCGGAGAGCGATTACAAGATGGGTAATATCAACATCGTCACTCACGACATAATCACAAGATTCATACAGCACATAGCACATCCGGATCAAGTGCAGCAAGTCAAGAACACTTTATCCTCTCCTCTCCATTCCATTCGAATCTAAAATGTACAACCGTTTCCGCCACTTTTCCTCCACTCTTCATCAACTGTTCCCGCCCATACCCATCGTCGATTTAGCATCCATCTAGTTCTTGCCGAACCAGGTCTTGTGTCCGAGAGTCAATCTGACCATCATGTACATCGAGCCTGTGGTGAGGAGATGTTAGTTGATGTGATTTTGGAGAAGAGTGAACGAGAGGGAATGGAAGGGGAATGGGAGTTGAGTGAGGAAGGGAGGAGTAAGGGAATGATCATGGTGAACGTACCAGCGAAACCACCGAAGAGAGCGGCGTAGTATGGGTACAGCATGATCTTGCTCTTAGGGGTCTTTGACGGGTCTCGTTAGTCCATATTCCGTATTTCAGCTCCATTCCAATTGATCCTTCTCTCAATCTTCTTTCTCGGGTACAGCTGCTGCCCCTCCACTCCTTTGGAAATGCTAGTGATATTTTCTGGATTCCTTCCATTCTACAGCCCATTTTGCTTTCCTCGCAGCCCAAGTTTCATCGCATGATGTGGAGAAGTAGAGGAGTGGTAAACAAACGTACCTGGTTCCATTGGCGGACGTGTTGTCTGGCTCCCTCTTGGAACAGTCGCTGGTAGTGCGGGACGCGGTTTTCGCGGTTGACGAAGCTATTGTGAGCAATAATTAGCCAATATCCTATCTCCCTCTGGTATTTTCGTGTGCAGCTGGGCTCAAGTACTGCGTTCCTGTTCCGAAGACTCCTGGGTGCAGGGGAATAGAAATGGTTCGGTTCTGCTGGGAAGGAGCGGGACCAGCATTTCCAGTCGTCGAGCTCAAGTGTATCCGAAGGTGATCGTGCTCGCGAGTAAAGATGGGATCTGCCATCAGAAACCGCAGAATGGACCACGGTCGTGAGCTCCTTTAACAGCGAATCTCCTTAGAGATGTGACAAAGAGAGCCCATCTCCAGAACATCCACCACTTCCTGGCGTTTCATTCCACATACAATGCCCGTAAGACTGCGTGTATTGCCTCCACTGCACCCGCAAACGCCAATCGGCCCTAAACTTCCTCCTGTTCCCCCATCTCGCAAAATGAGGCCATTCTTGTTTGCGCGTCGGTCGTCCGGAGGAGCCGCATTGGAAAGTCCTGGAGCCCTGGATTGTGCGTGGAAAGAAGATTGGGAGCATGACTTACCCTGCCATTGTGAAGATGCTTGATTCAAGTTGTGGTGGTAGAGGAGAGAGTTCTGTTTCGTTGATCGCTGGTTGTGGTTCGATGTCGAAGCTCGGGATTGAACTTGACACTAGCGTATGCTGACTAATAACTTTGGGTAGAGAGCTTGAACGCTTCTTGGCAATTGTAAAGTTATCAATTTCCAACCTTCAACATTGGGACACCGACGAAGACCACAACGACTGCGTGATGCAATGGCGATTTTCGATGTACGATACGCCAATTGGCCTGTGAGAATATCGATTCCGAAGGATGCGTCCTGCGCTGCAGAGACTGGTCGCCAGCCCGTCCAGTAGGGAGTTACTGAGATTCTTGGTGGGTAATGAGGGAGCTGCGAAATGCTATGCGCCGGCCAATCCGGAGTCGCGGAGAGGGAAGAGGAGGGATATATGCCTGAGACAATACTCGGGGCTGGCTATTGCTGCCAGAGAGAATGATGGGATTCGGTTCCAGGATGAAGAACCGATTGGCAAGGGTACGGCTTCCAACATCTACGAAGGACAATTGCCCCCCCAGGTGGCTGTGAGGAAGCGGGGGGTTGTGGAAAGACAGAATGGGCCCAATTTTACATCGGCAACATCGACGAGGAAGATGGGACTAGGTTCCAGGCAAGAGGTTTCCTCGGCAGATCTTGTATTGCGTCTCAATGCCGAAGAAGAATCAAAGGCGGTTACCCCGAATGGACGAGTTCAATGGAAGGAGGCAATGTTCAGCCATGAACAGCTCGACTTTGAATCCGACCTTGCTGTAGTGCGTGACCCAGGGCAACAAAGGCTTCTTGATACGACATATAAAACCGATATGGGGTTATGGGCGATGCTCCTTGAATATCGAAAACGAGTCTATGGGGCTGAGGGTGTTCTGGAGTTCTGGCATGGAATTCAAGAAAGAGGCATCCAGCTACCTATGAAAGGATACTTGGCAGACAAGCTGTGGCACACGTTTCTGATACTCGGATTGGAGAATCCCCATGTTCTGGAGGAGGTTTACCAGTACTCCAAGAACAATAGCTTGCATCCGAGTGTATATCCCTGGGTCGTTGGCAATATGCTTGAGAAACATCAAGGCGAGGTGGCTCTGAAATGGCACAACCGTTTGATTGCACTCCAGCAACCCAATCAATTCACATTCGCAAGAATGTGCCGAAGGGTAATCATTAAAGATGGCGACTTGGGAACCCTGAAGCAGATATACAACATGCTTCCACACCGGAATCTCTACCACAAGATCATCCCACTTCTATGCAAATCAGAGAAGTACAAGACGGCGATTCAGTGGCACGCGTTTTTCTGCAAGTCCGGCGATTTTCCAGCGTCAGCACAATGCGCTGAACCCCTGGTTCAATACCTGGCGACATATGATCCACCTGCAGCAAGAAAGGTTACTCAGGATCTCGTAAAAGGTGGTGTATCATTTGCATCTACACTCTCGCAGAAGCTTGAAGACAACATCAAGATCTCACGGGAGTTGATGAATGTTATCCATGGAGAGACTTTTCATATCCCAGTCAAGAAGTACAATGACGAGTTGGGAGCTCGCTGGTTTGCTACTACTTGGGTGTCGTTGGATATGGCCATCAACGCAGTTCACGCTCTCGGTGTCCAAGAGATTGGCCCTCTCTCACTTCAAGCAATTGCACTCCGAGATCCAGATCCCAAAGCCATTGTTGCGAGGATTGAACAGCTCAAAGAGCTAGGTATCTCAATTGGGACATCTCTCTATTCTCGGGCCGTCAAGACATTTGCGAGGCATGCCTCACATGGCAAGCTTGACCTCCTGGATGGTCTTTTGAACAGTGATCAACATCCTGACGAGCTTGAAAATTTCAAGCTTCAAGAAGCTCTTCTTGAGTCATATGCCCAAGAGGGTGATTGGACACAATATCGCAGGACTTTGGAGATCAGACTTCTTGCCAGTTCTTCTCCGGAAATTGATAGGCGGAACATTGAGTTAAGAATGATCGCCTCAAGCAGCGATACTTCTGCTACTCTTCGTGGCCTTGAAGACATGCTTCTTGATGGGATTCCTGTGAAGGGCCAGACAATTTCACTCCTTCTAAAGCACACCCTGCCACCCCGTCGGCCAGGCCATCGACCTATGGCCCTGAAACATCAAGATTGTGAGGAGGGAAATGCCGGTCTTGCACAGAGCATTGCTATGCTGAAGGCCATCATGAGATCTGGAAGTTATGTACAACCAAACCTGTGGCACGAAATCATTCGACGACTCGGCATGCTTGGCCACATGAGAACCTTGAAAAGTCTATGTTTTTGGCTGGCGACGCACTATGGACCACAAAACCACACCTTGAGTGAACTTTGGCTTCGGCGCTACCGCGTACCACTCGATCTTCCTACATCTCATGGCCTGCACCCAGTCTCTATATTATTCCCACCGAGCCTGCAGCAAGCCATCGTTGAATGGGGTTTCATAGCCAGTCGTTCTCAGCCTTCTCATCGCACGCACTCGTCTCGTCTCCTTACTACATCTTCTTCTGTCGACGAAACCTCTTCAGGCATGGCATCTGGCATCTACATCCTCAAGAAACTCAACAGCCTCGGCGTGCACATTGAGCGCCGCAGTGTACGTAAAGCAATCTTCAACCGGCTGATAATGTACTATGGCCCAGGCTACTCCAAACGTCGATACAATGAGCATCGCAAACATGGGATCGTAAGTATAGAAGACGCAGCGAAGCAAATTGATCAGGCGCTTGGAGGCGAGTACTTTACTGGCGTGGAACTGGAGAAGGTTGTCCATCAGCTGGCAGCTGTCAGGTGGCGGAGACGGGAGAGGACGGGGATGAGGAAGGTTCTGTTGACGAGTAGAGATCCGAGGAGTCGTTTGCTGTTGGGGCCTGACCGAGAATCTTTGCCGGTGCTAAAGAAGAAGGGAGACGAGCGTGATGTATGAAATATTTGTATATATGTTTGGACATAATGAGATTGTGATACCCCTCCTTCCTGTTTCGGCCTCTCATTTTCTAGCAAGCTGCTGTGAGGACATCTTTCTTTATCATGCGATCATATTTGCCCGTCTCAGGACATGCATTGATTTCTGCAGGCCTGGGAACAAACGCCGGCTTTTGCGATCCATAAGTAGCACTCCATTCCATTCCAACATTGTTAGAGTGTATAGAGAACACAGCCAGCGACATTATATTTATACTCCTCTGGATCTCCTCACTATTCGGAGCCTATAAATACATCGACTGCTTTGATAACCTCATGTAAGCCACATCCCTGGATCTTGCCGTTGCCGGGTGGCGACTCGCTTAACTGTTTACGTCTTTCCTGATCCGCTTTGAGTTTTGGTGCGACGTCTTTGTCGTTGACTCATGCCGACCACCGCGCCGAAGAAATACGCCGATGGAGGCCATGATTTGAACAAGCGCATGTGACGAGGGTTTCCCCTATCAAGTACCTTTCTTTATTTCACAGACTAACCACTCTTCTCGTCAATAACCAACAGCAAAGCACAGAGAACAATTCTCGACCATCGTCATCTCGAAGACTATCACAGAAAGTCCCAACGCAAGATATAGATCGTCGAGAGCGAAGTCACATAAAAGAATAAGGAAATAACATTCAAGATGTCCACAAACCCGCAACTCATGAGCACCAGCTCCACCAGCTCCCAGTCAACCTCCTCTGCAACCTCCGCAACCTCCTCCAGCAACCATGACAACCCCTTCCACACGCTCTTCCTCGAGCTGTACCCTCTCAGCATGTCTACCAAGAGCTATATCAAGGCTGACCTCATCCAATTCACGGCGGGTTTCCTGTGGGAACTTGGTACCTCGGTAAGTATACAGCTCATGGTATCCTTTGATTTCTCGCTTTGGCTCAGACACTGACGAAGGTGGGAAAAATAGGGGCATCATGTATTGATTGGCGCGTCCCTAGACCTTGGGTCATGCCTGGATGATGGCTGAGGTGTTTGCGGACCTTTGAGGTTCTTTGGGATTGGAGAGGAGGGGATTGTGATTTGTGATTCGATCTGTGGTGAGCCGGGGTTGAGGGCATAGCCTGACAGGTAGAATGGGATAATGAGCGTGGGGATTGGAGGGAATTGTCGCGCGGTGGGTTTGACCACGGCTACGTAAGGTCGGAGGAACTGCTCTTGTTACCATGCCATGGTCAAAGTCGCAAGTCTGGACCCAATTGGCAGCATATCACACCTCGGCCAGAGCTTGACATATGCCTCCTTGCTTCAAATCAGGCATAATAGGAGCACGAAGCTGCTGTTCAATGCTTAGTACAGTTGAATTACCATTGATACATTCCCTGAGCTATGTCCCTGTGACGATATTCGCTGTACTGAGTGAAGAATTGATATGTTATGCCTGCCACACAAGGTGTGTAAAATCTTCAATGTCCTGCAACATATCCATGGGTCGCTCCATGGCTGCAAAATGGCCACCCTTATCATGTGACCGATGAAATACCAAATTCCCATGCTTTGCAACCGCATTTTGAAAACCGGGCATTATTTCAGCCGTGAACCAAGAAAGTCCGAGAGGCTTGATGATGTAGGGAAACTCCGGCACAGGTTCGGCAGATTTGTTGAAACTTGCCTGATAAGGGTAGATGGAGCGTGGGAAACTGTTCGTGAACCAGTAGAGTGAGACGTTGGTTAGAATTTCGTCGAGAGAAGGAGTCTGGTCAGACCACTCTAGAAGCTTTTCACCAATCCTTGAGCAGATATTAGTAAATGTTAGAACGATCAAAGAAGGATTTCTGGGAATGGCTCACCATGCCAAAAGGGAGAGTGGATTTGAATTGATAGCAAAACCGATCGTCGCTGGACGAGTGCCGTGTTCGATAGCGTAACCATTACCTTCTCTCGCCCACAATTTGGCCCTCTCTACGACTTTCTTCTCAAAGTTGGATAACTCCGTCCCGTTGGAACCTTCCTCAGGGATGATGAAGGAGGGGAAGAAGTTTACTGCAAGAACTTTTAGTGCTATCTCCTTTCTGCTAGAAAAATGCCAGACAACTTACAATGCAGAGCGACACATTGCTCAAAGCCGACTGCCATGGTTGTCGCAAGAAAACTGCCCACATCTCCACCATGCGCAATGTACCTTTTGAAACCGAGATCTAGCATCAAAGTGTGCAAGACTCGAGCTGAATCCGGCACGCGCCATTCCTTGTCAAGAGGGCCTCCACCGCTGAGTGTATACCCTGGGACCGATGGGATGATGATATGATATGGCAGATCTTTCGACGAATATTTCTCTCTCAAGAGACTCGCCATGGGGAGAAATTCAATGAAGCTACCTGGCCAGCCGTGGAGCAAAATGATGGGTACGGCATCCTCCCTCTCAGAAAACAAGGCTACAAAATGAACAGTAAGGCCTTCGATTTCAATGGTGTAATTGGGAAACGAGTTGATGTGCTTCTCTTGTGCGCGCCAGTCATACTCATGAAGCCAATAATCTTTCGTCTTAGTGATCCACTCATGCGTAATTCCAAACTTGGTTTTGTTTTGCTCGGAGGTTTCGTAGACAAGGGGACCGATCCGGGACAGTTTCAGGAGCTGTGTAAAATTGGCAAAATCCTCATCTAAAATGTCAAGTGTAAATGGCTTGATGGAGCTGGGCGGTATGTAAGCCATGTTTGAAGATTGTATTGGGTGAAAAGAAATGGTGAATAGAGAATTTTAGAGTTGGGGACGTGTGACAGACAGAGGTAGTGAATTAAACTGTTTGTGTAGGAAGTCGCTCAAAGATATAAAAGACGCTGTTGTACTCGTTATCCTAACGTGAGCTCATGTAATGGAGCCCAGACCGGCGGAAGCTGTGGAAAGTGTAATGACGAGCTAACACTTTGACTCAACGCGGCTAACTAGGAGAGGCGTACCTCAGAATGAGAAGCTCTTGGCAACCTCACGAGGCTGCGAGTACGTACTCCTGTAGTCCAATACAAGTACAAGGCCGTTTGATGCAGAATCAGGACTGCCAGAGGTATCGAGAGCATGGTCACCAGTGATAGGTTCGGGTACGGGTAAAGACAATGCAATCCAAGTGTGAAACATAGACCTAATATCGACCATGGAATTTGAGTTACGAGAAGCTTTCATCAACTTATGGTAACATCGATCCCATTTCTTCTGGGTGAAGTTCGGGGCCAGTTTGAGTTTCGGTTATGTGCGAAATGCAGCTTGCTTATTCTGCAGCTCCAGCTAGCTAGTGAGTCAGTAATATCCACAGGCGATAATCCATTTTAGCGCAGCTGCTGAAAATGAACGATGCCCTATTGCGCAGATAGCCAGCTAAAGCCTAACGCCGAGGAAGTCGCATGACTTCGAATAACAACGCACTCCCTCAGGACCCTCGCAAGTGCGTTAGGCCGTTTCGCAGGAACAAGAGGGTATGAAGCGTCGGGCTACTTGGAATTTTTACTCGTAATCAGCAGACGTCAACCCTTGTAATGCCTACACGCGTGAGCATGCTGCCTGAAGAAGAAAAAGCAATATCCGAGAGTTTGCACATGTTGAATGCTCCATATGGCCTCTGCGTCTTGCACTGCGTGGATTTAAAGTTCGGCTTACTGCTAGCTTTCGACGTTTCAAAAGAGGCTGTATGGGCACCGGAGATCAAGGCTTGTAGCGTCGCGACGTATAACTATTATCGGTGAATAGTGTGATGCCTTGAACATATTTTCTTCGTGAATGTTTAGCTGATGAATCAAATAATTAAAAGAAAACCTCCAGCCAGTCATCATGTCTACGCTGCTTGATCAGGTTATTATCGAACCAAACAGACAAGAATTGGTAGAAGGCAAAACGCTGGTGGATACGGCACAAAAGGCCCTGGACTTTATGAGAAGTGGCACTGTTAATGGAGAACGGCTCGTATGGAAGGTTTGGACCGTTGAAGATTTTCCCGAATTCAAGTGAAGCGTTGGAAATACGGAGATATGGGGTTGCAGTATTTCTCTTTCTCTAGTGGTAGACTAATTATACAGTGATAATGTGACGAGTCGTGGGCCGGATAGAAGTTGGGTCATAGGATTGCTTCTCAGAGCGGTTGATGCGGTTTTCATCCTAACCAAGGTCTATGTAATCTGTCCCTTCAATACAAATGTAAAATTTGAGTTCGATCCCTTGGATGAAATCAGAAGACGAAGGGTTGAGGGTGAGGATGGATAAAGTAGAGTCTACAATGCGAGGAAAACACTTCCCCGGTTCCAAGATTTGCAAAGGTAATTGCTTGAAGATATGTCACTCCAGACTCTCCTTTCATATCAAGATAAGGAGGTTCTCCAAACCCTCTTTACGGAAGCTCTTGACTTATGGTGATAGGAGAGTTTCAATCATCACGCAGACTAGTAGACGAACATGGAAGCTGTAAATTAACTTGCAGACTTTCGTGCTTGCAAGCACAAATATCATGCATACTTGGCGGTGAGTATTGTGGTGATATGTATGAATACTACGTTTTGCACCACGAGTGCTGCAGCAGATCAAACCAGTAGTCGCCAAAACATCGATCGTCGCCGGAACTGCTTTACCTTACCACCGCTGTGCCACATGGCGACTCGGAGCTGATCAATTTTTGATGTTTTACATGGTTCGATTTGTTACCCCGCCGTATCACGTGCAAATGCGGGGTCTGTATACTTTTCTCGCTTCACTCCACAACGACAACAATCAATTCCAGCATGCGAGGAAAGCTCAAATTTGGACAAAGCTGGTCAAAGTGGCAAAAATAGGAGGCAAACATGTACTGATTGCCGGTTCTCGAAACACCCACGCTGAAAGATTCAATTGGAGGTTGGAAATGCCTTGGAGCCAGAGATTTCAAGAATGAATGGCAGCTACCCTAGGTAGAGTTCGAGGAGAGATTTCCGTTGGGAACAAGCTTTGCATCATTACAGTACGATATTACGGCACAATCACTAGACATCGCCGGGAAGCAGTAATAGAGTCCGAATGTATTTCAAATTCATCTTCGTTTTCCCATACTTCCGTGTAATCATCACCTCCCTCCCGGTTGCAGCAAATCAAGTCCGTCCAAGCAACAAGCCCAGTTCCATCCTCCAATCAAGTCCGCTAACGTATGAAACGCGCTTCTGCTTTCTTTATGGTGCGATACTAACGCGACTACACAAAGGTAAGCATGAACCATTCCCACCGCCCACGAAATCCTGTCTCCCAGAACCAGGCACCCGCTACCAAACTCGTCCCTGATTTGCCGCATTGTCGTGAGAGCCCAGAATTCTCTCATTACCCTGATTCATGAAGAAAACTATGCCCCTCCTAAAGTTTATCCCTTCCACAACCACAGAAAGAACAAAATAAAAGGTATCAAACACAAAGGCACCCTTTTATGCGCCAATTGAAAGAAATAGCGAAGAGCTCCAAAGAAGGTTAAATGACAAAGGAAAAGCGTACTCCAAACAAAAACTCAACAGTGTCTTACATCGGGAAAAACAGAAATCAAGAAAAAGTATTCCCCCAAAGGATAGACCATCCAGGCCACCACCAAGAACTCTTCTTCTCTTCCTCCACAACCAAATCAGATCCCTCCCGAAATGCCCAACAATCTGGCTTATTGTTCTCTGCAACCTCTCCAGATGTGGACCGACCATCCGGAGCCTCCAAGCTAGAATCTGGTGCAAGCAAACCGGATAGGTGGACGATCTCCTCCTCAAGACCCTTCATCTCTGCCTTCGGTCGATGAGTCTCGCTTCTGCAGTCCGAAGCAGTCTTCTTCTCATCCTCCACAGCGAGCTTCAAGAGCCGAACTTCTTCCGCATGGTCAGCTACCATGTTGTTCGATGCATTTTGGGCATTCTTGACTTGTGTGCTGAGATTCGTGGCAATTTGGACGAGACTTGGGATGACCTGGTCCTTTGGACATGAAAAGTTGGCCAGAGCCGCAGCCTCTGTGGCTTGTGGGAAGAAACCATCGCGCTCGATTCTCAAGCCGTCACGCTCGGCCGTCAAGAGACGGCGCTCTCTGCCAGGTTCAAGGATTATTTGCATGGAATCCTCGATGTGGCTCTCTCCATCACCAGCAAAGCCATTCTTGCGAAGAGTGGTGGTAGCATCCTTGATAATATCGATATCATATTGCTGACGCCCTTTCATTCGGAGTACCTGCTGAACGACCTCTGGTATGAAAGTTGAGGCATCACTAAATCCCTCGAAGACGCCCGAGATCTTATTCATGCCGTCCTTGATCTGCTTGGCGACAGCATCGTCACTAGTAGAAGCGTCTGAAAGAGTTAGCAGGTGTATGCTTGAATGGAACGGAAGCAAGATACTGACTATTCAGCTTAGCCTCCAGTCTTTCGACCTCGGCCTTCAGCTTCTTCTCATCCTGCTCGTAAATTGCGACTTCTTCGCTGATTTCTTGCGCATGGGCTTCCTCGTCCAGCTCTGCCTGATCCTCCACTTTGTTTACTTCGGCCTCGACAGCGGCGAGCTTTTGCTTGAGGCTCTTGATTTGGCTCTTCAAGGCATCTTTCGTAGCTTTGAAGCTGTCTCCCTGGCCGGTGAGGGCGTTTCGTTTCATCGTCGCCTGATCGTCGAGCTTTCTGCTCTTCTTCTCGATGACAGCCTGATACTCGTCGTGAATCTTGATACCCCGTTTCCTGTACACCTATTTATATGTTTGCAGGTAAGGCACTTGGCGGTCGTGATTGGGGCGGTGGGCGTGGTTGTGTCCCTGGAAGCTTCTGATGCTGTGGCCTGGAGTAAGGTAGCAGCACTGGATCCAGATCCGAAGTTGATGTTGACGTTGACGTTAGAAGTCTCTGCCCAGTTGAATGCAGGAGATGAGTTGCTTTCGCTGGCAGCGACAGAGTTAAAGATGTTGGTATTCTTGTTACACATGTTGGTGGGAGTTCTAAGGAAGGATGGCTTGTTGGTTGTGTCTGTGAATGAGATCGGAAGGATGTGGATGCGTGTTCTGGTTCTTCTTGACACAGGCTTTGTTGAGAATATCGTTCGCGGCGGCAACGAGGGTATGGAGACGATTGTAATGTGTATGTTTGCGTCGTGACGAGAAAATAATCGCAGGTCGAAGACGCGTTGGTGTGGGTGGGAGATTTCGCGAGGCTGACTCGACAAAAAGATGTGGGGTGGGCGCGGGAACTTTTTCGCGAGGCTCATGACGCTAATCTTATCTTCTACCGTATCAGACACTTTCTTTCGTCTGTAACTACATGTTTCGTGAATACAGTCGTACGAGACTTTTGAGCTCATATTTACTCGCGACGTCCTCATGGGAGCGCAAGCATCTTCAGATGCCGGACCGCTTTCCCGCTAAAGTTCAATATCTTCAAAGGCTAGCAAAGAGTGAAGGGGACTTACTTACGAACGAAAATTCCACGATTTAAGGTCAAACAGTTAAAGGTGAAAGACTGAAATTGCTACTGACATTAGCATTAACATGAAATCAAATCACCCAGATAATTTGACTGCCAATGTTAGCGAGGGGCAGTTCCTCAATAATTTCAGAGTGTTTCCGCAGAGAAAGAAGAGTTGCATAATACCAAGTTAATTTCAAACCTGTTCAAGAACGTTACAGTCTTCTGTTACGGTTGTCGTGTTCTTCAGAAGGAAGTGAGCTTGTGCTTAGGATAACCAACCACCCTCCGCCACTAGCAACGTCTGAATAATTACATCACTAGGTAATCTCAAGATCCAGGATGAGCGAATCCCTTATTGTAGAAAGAACTGGGGATATATGGTGCTGTAAATGACATCATGTTTGTTGGTGAAATGTGGGGCAATGAAAACAGAGTAAGCGATGTCGGTCACGTGCTCTACGAGATCATCCATTAAACTTGTTCCTTTCTTCCATCAGGACGCGAATGATATGTATTTCTTGATGGTATTTATAGGAATTGATCTGTGAAAAGCTTGGAGCGACTGTAACGTAAAAGCTACTCCATCCATAGAGTTTCGATTCGCAGACAAGAACGAATGGTGCAGCTGTTTCGTTCGGAAATGGTCCCAGCCAGCCAGTCCTATCGCCATCCAGTATTACCTTAGGACTGCCTGTCTCCCTGCAAAATTATCAGCTTAAGTTAAAGCATTTACTTAGTCATCGTCAGATGCTGTCGCATCATCAAACTGGATGATGTGCTCATAGTCTAGAAAGGACAGGCTCAGATGTATTACTACTTTCAGTGCTATCTGTCACTAGATATATCCTCTGGAATCTTAGGTTTCGTCTACAAGTAGAAACCCATGATTCCATGATAGTAAATAACCATTCTCCATTATACTCTCACCACTTCGTAAACTGGCGATCAAGTCCGCATGGAAATGCCATGAGAAGAGGCGACTCTACATTTAATGGGACGTTCTTTTCTATGGCCCTTTGAAGGTGAATTGAAAGGTAAGGCTGCATGTCATCTCCAATTCACCTCCAGATTCACCCAGCGACGCGTCGTAGAGCAAACAAGTAACGTGACTTGCCCCGACCATCAACAGCCTCGCTTAATTTTCCTCCCGCCAGATCAATCCCCTCCCTTCCCACCCAAAGCCGTCTTCCTTCTTCCACAACAAAGTTTTCGATAGACTCAAACTTTTGATCTACAAACTTTTCGCACCAACCTCAACACACCAACCGCTCCAAACATACACACAAATCACCACCAACACTACCATCCTCTTTCTTTCCAATCAAACCTACCTCCGCACAATCTTCGATCTCCCCATCAACATGTCGACATCCGCTCCCGCCGACGAGTGTATCCTCCCCAAGTGTCAAGTTGCCAAGCGCAACAACGTCGCCTATGTCGCACGATACAACAAGCTCGTAGAGTCTGCTGCTGCAGAGAAGAAAGAAGTGGAGGAGAGGTTTGCAAAGGAGCTCCGGTGCAAGGATGACAAGGTCAAGAACGAGCAGCAACGCTTCAAGCGTCTCGAAGAAGGACATGCCACTCAGATCAAAGCTTTGGAGTCCAAGCTCAAGGATCTCAAGGAGAGATACCTTCCGGAGAAGCGCGCTGCCGACAAGTGTAGAAAGGACCACGCCTTGATCAACCCTAGCGGAGCGACCTTGGTGGAGGACCTAGCAAGTGCCAAACGAAGAGGTGACAGACTGGAGAGAGAGAAGGGCGAGGTGGAGAAGGAGAGAGATGCAGAGGCTACAAGAGCCAATGTTGCGGAGTAGAAGGCGGCTGGCCTTGCAGGTGAGAAGCGGGCCTTGGAGAAGTCCAGCAACGATGAGACTTCGGGTCTGAAGAAGGAGATCGAGCGTCTGACTGGAGAGTTGGAGCTCGCCCATCAGAACCTTTCCATGGCGAATGATACTATCCGAAACCAGGGCGAAGAGCTCATCGACTTCAAGAGCACCAAGGACAAGTTGGCAGAGATTGAGGAGCTCTACCTGAAGAAGAAGGGGGAAGTCTTGGGACTTCAGAATAAGCTTAAGAAGGAAGAAATGGAGAATGATGAGGATAAGAAGGCGATGGATCAAGCCCACAGCGCGGCTGTCAATGAATTGAAGAAGAAGAAGATCAATGATCTTGAGAAGGAGGTTTCGGATCTCAAGATCGAACTTGACGGTATGATCTCCCAATTCAGCTTTCTGATTTTTATTGATCCTTATTAGGAGAGAAGGCTTTTGCAGAGGAGGCTGCAGAGAATGCCAAGGAGGAAATCGATACATTGAAGCAGAAACTTGCTGGTAATTTTGCTTCCCGTCCTTGTCTGCAGCAGTACTGACTATGGCTTAGCTGTCAGTGATGGTGTTGAAACTTCTTGCGATGAAGGCAGAGACTCCGGCTCTCCTTCAGGCGTCGCCGACCAGTGCCCAAGCCAAGACAGCAATGCTGCTCCCCAGAACGAGTTTGCTCTGTCCAACGGTGACGAGAATGTTTTTACTGCGATCACGCTTCTTCATCCTTTGATCTCAACCATCCAAGTCATCCAAGTCTACGATCAGGAACCGTCTACTACTATTACCTTAGCCGATGACTACATCGAGAAGTGCAGAGAGATTGCTGCTCTTCAAACCAGTGCTATCGAACTTCAGTCCAAGGTCACTATTACCGAGGCTAGTATCACCAGTCTTCAGGATAAGGTCACCAAGATCGAAGCCACCAAGACGAGCCTGGAGGCGAAGATCAACACCCTTGAGACAGAAAACGTCACTCTCAATGCTACCAACGCCGCTCTTGGTTTTGATTCCAACTCTCAAAAGCTGGAAATCGCCACTCTTAAGTCCAGGATTATGACTCTCGCCGCCGAACACACCGGTCTCGAGTCAAAAGTCGCAAGTATGGAGGCCAAGAATAAAGCTCTTTCCTCAAGCTTGAAGTACTACCAGAAGGAGCGTATTATTAGACAAGCTAGACAGAAGGAATATGCGCACGGAATCTACACCGGCCAAACCAGCCCAAAATTGGTGTACGGCAAGGAAGAGTTCCCAAGTGCTTGTTTAAGCCTCATTGGGAAGAAATCATATCTCCAGCTTCGTATCCAAGGTCACAAGAACGAGAAGGTTCAGGGATTGATCGCTGCTGCGGTACCAGAGCAGCCTGCTGGCCCTAAGAGAGGAGGTCGCCGAGGAAACAAGTGCGCAACGAAGGAGACTGGAAAGCCCACCATCGAGAAGGAGGTTCAAATCCCAGCCAAAGAGACTGATCAACACCCCGGGCTAGGAATCTTCGAAGAGTCTGAACACGAGGAAGATCTTCCTGAGACCCAAGCCCAGGCCACCATGTTCGAGTCTTACAAATCTACTTTCAGCGATGCATTTGATGCCGAGAAGGTTGCATACGCATCATATAGGGAGAAAAGCGCAGTTGAGGTCGCGGAGGCAGCTGAAAAGCGCTGGAAGAGCAATAAGGAGGAGCTTATGAAGATCTTTGCCAAGAGCAGCAATGCCCGCGTCGCCAGCACTGTCCCAACCATCGTCATTACCCCGACATCTAACTCATCTACCAACACAGACAACACATCGATGGTATCCGCAGCAGTACTCTCAGTCACGCCTGTTCCCGAATGCTTTACAAGTACCCCGGCCGCAGATACTACACCAGCCCTTGTTAATGCAAAGACCTGGACATTCGGCTCCATCCTGGGCCTTATGTTTGGATGGTAGATAGCGTTCGAGCATAGTCGATTTATGTACGATTACAATGACATTTCAAAGTCACACAAAAGTCAGAGGACATTTCAAAAGAGGATAGTTATGAAACGAGGAACCAAGAGATCGAGACTAATACTACAATCGTCATCAAGGAAGTCGGAGGAGCGGAGGAACAGGACATATTCCGGGCATTTGGGCCATCTGCAGTCGCCTTTCACCGCACTGCAACGTACCTACTTTGGATACGGGATGGAACTCTCGGTAGGAAAGACTGGAGATTCGCACTTCTGCCTCTTGGAAGGGCTCACTAAATATCACTCTCAACACATACGAATGGAACTCGGCAGGATTTGGAGAAGGAACCAGAGTCTGTCTGTGTGCGCATCTCATGGGTGCCCGGACATACCGGTTTCGATTCGTTGAGTGCTGGGTTTTGTGGATTGGGTTGATTTGATGCATTGAGGGGTCTTCTGGGACTAGATGGTTGGTTTGTAGTTAGGAATGATACTTGTCTTGAAAATGATTGCAACAATCTTGAATAGTGTGAGCCTTGCGATACTGTATGACTGAGGAGAATTCCTGGGCTTCGAGTTTGTCCCTTGCATCGCCGCCGCCAAACAAGGCTACTTACTGTATGTACTCACCAATCTTGAGGACATTTGATTTCGCATGTGTGCAGTCAAGGGAAGCGGGACAAGCCAATATGACGTAACTGTTGGGTCCAAAAATGCAATTGTTCCAAGATTGACTTTGTCGACATATTTACAGAGACCAGTGAATGATCTTATGTCACGTATTTAATGGCTCGACTCGAAGTTCGGCCTCGATTTGTCGGCCTCAATAGCTCCTCGCTGACTGAATCTCTTCCTATCAAGGTAGAACATTCGAAGATTCCCTCGATTCCCTCGACGACCGCCATCTCTTCGAACTCTGCCTGTGCAAGATCTCCAAGAGAAGGAGCATCAACCAAAATCTTGCCTTGATATTCTTCGACTCGACACAGTACCTTGGTCGTTCTCTGGCACTTGCTTAACAGCACTCCCCCACATTCGAAGAATTCGGTGTGACTTAGTTTATGTACTCATAAGAGCCCACAAATCAGACAATGGCAATCAGCAACGACATCGATCTCGAGCCTGATATGGCCATGTTGACCATATCAAAACCTGCCAAGTCCCAGAGCGTCGATATCACCAAGCTTCCACTCGATGGACCCAACGCACCTGGCGCTCCCTCAAAGCCTCTTCATTACGCCAAGGTTCGACCTCCCAAGGATTCATTCATCAAGCGCAAGAAGCCTGTCCAGCGTACAATTGAAGGGCTAGCTGCCAACACCCAAGTCGAAAAGGAGCAAAACATCCTCGATGACTGCCCATCTGCTCAGCCAGAAACTTTCTGCTTTTCCTCCTCCACCACCACCACCACGCAGGTGAAAGCATCCGAACTCGTCATTGACCGCTTCCCAAACCTCACCAACCCATCTCCAAGCACTGGTCCGGACTACAGCCACCGCTCCATCCTCGCCTCCCATCGTCACCCCCTCCCGCATTGTCAAGACAAGTCAGCCCCTAAAAAATGCCACACCTGCCTCCTCCACGATTTCCAAATCTCAGATGCCCGCCTGAAAGAAGCCAAGATCCGACTCGCCGACGCCGAGATCATCGTCAAGTCGAAGACTAGCAAGGCTGAGGACAAGTTGCAGAAGAAGATGCTTGAGTGGGAGGGCGAGCGGAATTTGATGATTCAGGAGAGAGAGGACTCTTTGAAGGAGAGCGTGGAGAAGGCTGTCAAGGAAGGGGTTAAGGAGCGAGGAAGGAGTGGGAGGAGATGTATGCTACGAAGAAGAAGTATTATGAGATGAAGGAGGGGCTGGAGGTGGAGTATAAGCAGGTTGAGGATCAGCTGGTTGAATTAAGGAGCAAGGTATTTCGTCCTCGAGTGGTGAAGACGAGGTTTGGACGATATGCGTAGACAGAATGGGTGCTTCGCGCTTTCCAGGGACCTTCAATGGTTTCTTTCTGTAATATCAGATCGTTGTTGCTTTCTTCGAGGGTAGGAAAATTTCTTCCTTCTTCAGGTATATCGGGAAGAATCTTTGGTTATCAGTGAAGATACTTTTGAGTGGGAATAAATTCATCTATATCCTGCTTTTGAGGACACCCAGGCCTTCAGGGGAATAGGGATGTTTTGCTGTGCCCATTTATTGTTTTGCCCCACAACCGGTCCAAGGTAGCAGTGAAATGATTTCCTTCAAGACTCTCACTGAGAATATGATAGCCTCATTGTTTCTGTCGAAATGCGTCTGGTGGGAGATAGTAGGTACACACGATCGGCCCGACAGCAGAGGCTCGCTCAGTCGCCCAGTGTCCATTGTTTTCTTCGCTTAACGAGAAGTGGGTTTTCGACCCCGCACCGCCAAACCCTCTCAACCGATCTTCCACCTGGTCTCCTACAACGTCGAGCCAGTCCGATTTGGGACTCTGCCTAGGCAAGGCGCCCACACCGGCTGGCAGATTCCTCAAATTAGAAAAGAGGACGATGACGATATGTGGACAACTTGTGGGACTAGTGCCAAGCAACGCGGGGTAAGCGTAATGAGGTCAAACCTCATATAACGTACAAAATGTGGTGTAATTTGGCACCACAGACTGTTTACCAAGCCTGACAGGCTAAGAGCGCTTTTGAACTTTCGCATACAATGGCTGAGGAGAAAATCGACGTTCATGCACACATCGTGCCACCCTTCTATCGGGACGCTTGTCTCAACACTGGCCATGGAAATCCAGATGGAATGCCCAGGGTTCCGGTGAGTGCTTAGAGAAATTATTAATCAGAAACAAAGGTCTAAAAGAATGTAGGATTGGAGTGTAGAAGCACATTTGGAGTTGATGCAGTCCGCCAATATTTCCAAGTCAATCCTCAGCATCAGCTCACCAGGCGTGCACTTAAGTCCCACTGATGCGGACTTCAATAAGCAACTTTGCCAACAATGTAATGATTTTTCAAATGACCTTGTCAGCAATAATCCTAAACAATTCGGGTTTTGGGCATCATTGCCGCTACCAGATGTCGAAGCCAGCTTAGCAGAGATCAGGAGAGTACTCGACGGCATGAATGCTGTCGGATTCGTCATGGAGACGAACCATCACGGAGTTTATCTCGGAGACCCTTCGCTAAACGCTGTATTCGACGAATTGAATCGTGTCAAGGCCAAGATTTTCATCCATCCAACAACTCCGTGCTTACAGCACACGAGCTCTGGCGGCCACCACGGCCACACAGCAGCCACATTCCTCCCTCAATACCCAAACCCAATGATGGAATTCATGTTCGACACTGCCCGCGCAGTCATCAATCTCTTTGCTTCCGGAACCATTTCTCGTTGCCCGGACATCACATTCGTGATCCCCCATGCCGGAGGCGCTTTGCCACCTATCTTGCAGCGATTCTGTTCGTTCTCGACAACCTTGATGAAATCGGATATTGATTTGAGTTTACATGCTGTCAAGAAAACGTTCAAAGAGCAGTTTTATTTTGATCTTGCTGGGTTTCCCTTTCCGGATCAGATTCATGGATTGTTGAGGATTGTGGGACCGGAGAGGTTGCTGTATGGCAGTGATTGGCCGTTCACTCCTTTACCTGCTGTTATTGGGCTGGCTAAGGCGATGAGTGTGGGGTTGAAAGATATTTTGGAAGATGAGGAAGTCAGAGAGAAGGTTTACTCGGGAAATGCGATGGCATTGTTGAGTGACCAGAAGAGTACATTGTAGTAGGCAAATAAAGAAGAGATGTTTGAATTAAAGCCAAATGTTGTGAAGCTAGTCAACTACGAAGTTTGTCCAACGAGGATTTATAATGATCTAGAAATGAATAGACGGATCTCTGAATTATGTCTTATTAATCTCAATACAGCGACTTTACTCGAGGCAAATCTTCTCCCGTATCCCACTACAGATCACATGCAAATCCTCGGCTGTCTGGCAGGCTGCGTAGACAAATCTATCAGGCCGCACAATGACAAAAGTCATTCCACCCAGATCCTTCCCAATTTGATACATATCATAAAGCTGCGGGGCTGGGCGACCTTCACAGAGATTCTTATCTGCTGCAAACTCCTCACCAGTGGCGAGCCGATAGACATGGTCCCCAATTACCGTTCCCGCGCTCCTGACTCCAGAATCTTGAAGTAAGAACGTTGCTTCCTTTTCGAATAGAAATCCTCCGGCCAATTCATCAACGCCTTTCAGCGCGTCCTTGCATGACATCAATTCTGAAAGGCTTTTCAAGAGCACCAGAACTTTGAACATGCCCTTCTTGCCCTTTGCGAAGATCACGTCATCAGTGAACTGTACTTTGACATGCTTCGTGCAAGACACCAATGGAGCACAATAGACTTGAGGCAAGCTGACCCCACCATAGAATTCTCCCAGGAAAGGTAATCCCTCTTGCGCTTTATAGCGAATCATACCTTCACTTCTCGGTCCGGCTTCGAGTTTTCTGTTCATAGAAGGAATGAGTTGCATGATCCGGATGAGAAGCTTTGTGAAAAAGAAGGTCCAGGTATTGCCCTCGGTGCACAGCTTCCCATTGTGGATTGTCTTGGCGAGAGATATCTTCAGCTGTTGTTGGCGTTCTCGGTACCAGCCTGAGATGAGGTGTTCGTGGTTCTGGGTGTTCTTTCTGATTGCTAGAGCGAGTCGCCACGCTAGGCCAGAGGAGTCGCGGAAACCAGAGGAGATACCTTGGCCGCCAACTGGAGGAGGTTAGCGAGGCGCACCGAAAGAGAAGATCGACGTTACTGACATGGTGGAAAGACGTGCGCAGAGTCTCCAGCTAGGATGACTCTGCCTACTGCCCACTTATTGCAACTTCGCGCCGAGAAGGCGAATGGTCTTGATCGAAGTGTCTCGATGCAGTCCCGAGGAAACGGTATTGGATGGTCGCAGCTGTTTATAAATCTTAGTAATGCCCGAGATATAGATCATGAAGACGAGTGATCGTTAGCATACCCGTAGTTAGAGCCATCGTGTGTCAGATACGGCTTGATGATTCTGGTGGTTTCTTTTTCCGAAGCCATTGCCATGGGATCTTCCTCCCCTTTCACAACGAACTCAAATCTCCACAGTCTCTCGGCGCCAGTGCCAAATCTTCCGCACACCGAAGGTCGCTTGTCATTGCAAATGAATCGAAAGCTCTTGGGAAAATATATGTCGTACACATCTTCAGGTGTGTAGCCTAAGTTCCAGAATGGTAAGTCTGGATGAGTTTCTCGTGTTGGTGGGGTAATTCTCAGGTTGAGCGCTACCCATGTCTCGTTGTAGCCAAATCTCCACAGGGTCAGTGTTTCACGTATAAATAATCGTACGTGGCTTGTAACTCACGCTGATGCTTGTTCCATGATGACGCCTTTGGGCTCCAGGTACATCTTCCTCGTGTAACCTCGCTTACCATCACAGCCGACGAGGAATTTCGACCGGAGCTTCTTCCGACTCCCGCGCAAATCCTCATATTCGCAGTAGACAAACTCGTCATCTTCGTCGATATGCGTGACTATACAAGAGGATCTCAATTCACAACAAGGGTGCCGGGAAGCGGCAAGTCGGAGATGTTTCTCCATGATCGGTTGCCGATGTGACATGACACCAACATGCCCAGTTCCACCTTCAGTCTTGATATGGATTTTGAGTCAATAGACAGTAAACATACATGAAGGGTGCGTTGAGATTACGTACCGTGTTCATATTGAACTGCAAGAATGGGCTTTGGTGTAAATTATTCCCACTTGTAATGAATTGAAGTATGCCAATTGCTAAACTATATCAGCAGCTGCTATCCATAAGTTTCAATAGTCTCTTGGTCGAGAACATACAAGATCCAATTTCTGTGTAGATCTTATCGTACAGCCCAACTTCCTGTAGAAACCTGATACCATCTTCGTCGAGAGTGATTCCTCTCGGATCATTAGTAATGCCTGGTTCTTTCTCTAGAACAATGTTCTTGACGCCGAATTTGCCCAAAAGAGCTGAGAGAAGTGCTCCAGTTGGACCGCAGCCGATGATTACAACCTCGGTGGTCTCGATATTGTCGTTAGAAGGCATTGAAACGGAATATCTGGATGAAGAAAAGAACTCGGAAACTTTGGAAATGCTTGATCAAGATATCAGATCTCGTAATAACCTCTTGAAAGAGCTCTCGTAGATTATTATTCGAAAATTTCGACGAAGTAAACTCTCATGCGGTTCCCAGGATTTGCGGGCACCGAGTTGCGTTGCTTGTCCAGGAGCCGGACATTCGTCGTACAACACAAACATTCCAGCTAGTCCGCTAAATTATGCTATTTAGGCGGCATCCGGTTTCGATGCCAAACATTCTGTGGATTCCTCGCGGTCTCCATTTTCCGGAGAATTTCGAGGCGTTGCGGTAGGAAATGCGGAGACGCGGGGTAACAACATCCCGCGCTAATCCACAGCGCCGAATGTGGACATGTGGGCATTGGAAACTCGGAGTGAGTTGACCTTGTCCCGCCCGACAGAGTCTTAGAGTTCGCGGTATTGCTATTGAGTTGCCTCCCCGTAAAGCCTGGTCCTGCATAGCGGAGCCAATTGGATTCAATAGGATGATGGGTAGAGAAAGAGGGCCAGGCTGCATCAGTATTTCAGGACCTCATGAGCTTTCGAACTTCTGGTACCTGAACAATATCCAAACAAAAGTCACTCCACAGTTGCATATCGAAAATTTCAATTATGGCGAATTGGACGCATTTGATACGTTTTGTTGCGGAAGAAGATGGGAAACCATACTTCGCTACTTGCGACTCGAAGTTATTGAATATTGGCGAGAGCGCGAAAGGCTTCGAGTCTCTCACGGAGCTAGGAAAGGCCCATGGTGGTGATGCAAAGACATATACCATCAAAGAGGTAAGACGACTCGTACTTCTTCAGAGCCCTTGACTAAAGGAAAGCAAGATGATAGCTCCTGTAAAACCAGATCTGCCAATTGTTTGTATTGGGCTGAACTATGCCAACCATGCAAAAGAAGCCAGTGTAAGTACATATTACCAAATCCAAAATTGCCAGAGTCCAAGAACTTAATTGACCATACCACAGCTCGAAGTACCAAAGAACCCTCCGATGTGGTACAAGCCACCCACATCCCTTGCCGGACCAGGCACCATTCCAGTCCCAAAAGTCGCCCAAGACCATTTCTTCGACTACGAAGGAGAATTCACAATCGTTACTTCGAAAGACGCAAAAGACGTCTCCGTCGAAGACGCTCCCGATTACATACTTGGCTACACTATCGGCAACGATCTCACCGCACGTCTTTTTCAGATCGGACAATACACATACGCCAAATCGTTCGACCATTTCGCGCCAATTGGCCCCGCTATTCTCAATGCTGCCAACTTTGGAGCTGTCAAGGAGAAGAGAGTGAAGACGAAGGTCAATGGTGATGTCAAGCAGGATAGTCCTGTGGATTTGATCTGGGGTCCAGCTGAGCTGGTGAGTTTTTTAAGTCAGGGGAGGACGCTGCCTGCTGGGACGGCGATCATGACTGGGACTCCGGCGGGAGTGGGGTGGTTCCAGAAGCCACAGTATAGCTTGAAGGATGGTGATGTGGTGGAGATCTCGATTGATGGGTTGGGGACGTTGAAGAACACGATGAAATTTGAGTAGATGAGCATTTATAAAATGGAACCGCATCTCCGATTGGAAACCATGACCTTTCAAATATGTGAACTTAGAAGACAAAGATAGACATGTCGCAGATATAAGGCGCAGAGACGCTGAGGCGAAATCTCTAAAGAGATATGTGTCCGACGAAGGACGAGAGTGGGTGTATGATCAGTTTTGAAATAAGTGGGTGAACTTGACCTAAACAACTTGGCGTCCTCTGAGGTTTGGACCAATTCTAAAGCACTAGAAACAATAATATGATACTACAAAGTGGGAGTGGTACAAGAATAATGCGAGACAAAGATATGGGAACCCAGTAGAGAAACAAATGGAGTTGGAACTTAATGGAAGGAGAAGAAAGTTTTTAGGAGAAAATCGGATTGTGTTGAACAAAAAAGTATCAAGTTGATTTAATTCTCCACAAAAGTAGGAGGCAGCGGCGGTCCCCAAATAGACAGTGTGTCCGGCCCCGCCGCCTGCCTCTTCATTTCCGTCTTATCATTGACGATATCTCCATCAGCATAATGCTCGATCTTAAATCCACTCGTATCTTTCCAATAGTCAAAGATCTGGCTCCCCAGAATATGCCTCCCCACACCCCAGACAGGCGTATACCCTTTATCAGCCAGCCACTGATGACCCAACAATTGTGTATCGAAATCAGCGACTTCGAAGGAACAGTGATGCACAGCGGTCTGCTGCCCTGGAGCCGCTCGCTGCATGAAAAATGTGTGGTGGTCGCTGTACTCGGCGCCAAGATCCAGGTGCAGAAATGCGAGGACGTCGAGGTCGGGTAGGCTGGGCTCGTAGAGGATATCGGAGGGTGTGAGATTGAAGTTGTTGAGATAGAAGGCCATGTCTTCGTCGAAAGTGCTGGAGATGTAGCCGTAGTGGCCGACTTTATGGACCATTGCTGGGCCCGGTTGGAATCGTTGGAATTCGCCTCCCAGATGTCAGCACATATTCGTAGATGAAGCAGGGAGGGGAAAACTGTACCTCTTCTTTCCTTTGTAAAAGGCAGGTTATATGGACCCAAGTTCATGACCTGTGCAGAAGGCTCTTTGTCTGGAATGTCTCTTGTCTTTTGTCCCCACACTAGATGAATCTTCGTCCCACCAGGCGAAGAAAGTGATACCATCTCACCACCGCCTGGCAAATGAGATATATCCTTTCTAGTGGCACCAGGAAGCTTCGAAGCTTTCTCCAGATCGTCCTTTGAATCTACGACGAAGGCTCCTCCTTCAAACGCTTTCTCTCTACTCGTGCTTGGTAACACAACATAACAATACGGGTCCTTTCCATAGCCTCGGAGATAGATAGCATCGCCTAAGCGTGCCTCCTCAACAAGACCGAAAGCTTCTGCGAACTCTAGAAACCTTTCTGGATCAGGGTGACGCAGTTGCACATGTGAGATTCGCGCAAGTTGGATCTTTGATGGGGAGTTTGCAGTGGGTTTGATGCGGGTTGCCATGGTAACTATGATTGCCGAATGAAAACAATGCTTTGATGGATATAGTTTGATTCAATGAATGCAACGCGATAAGGAAAGTAGGTTAATCAACAGAGACAGATATATGCTGCAACGGGCTTATCCCTGACAAATGCAAATCGGGATATCTGTCAGCTGCTTGGCCCAAGAGACGTTTCCTGTAATCCGCTCGTCAGCTTCGCCTGCCCACTCAAGTTCATACGTTCGTGTGACCATCAGAGTGGACAGGCATTGAAACTTTGAGCGCTTATGCAAGCTGTATCTCTTAAACATCAATTTGTGAAGCTTTACGGATGATTTCAATGCAGAAGGACGAAATGTGGACAATGTGGGCAATTGGGGGCTGGAATTGCGGGGTAATGTGGACTAGTGTCTACCTGATCAGCGCCACAAACCTTGGTGGCGAGAGTCCTAACGACAGGCTTCACACCCTGACATTACAGGTCAGAGACATCACTAACTGCCGACTCCAGGGCTCGCATTGCCACTTGGAACAAATCTTTCGTACCTAGGTAGGCGCTTGTCGCGTTGCCTGCCTTGCAGAGGTAGTGCCCTTTTACCCCGCCATTTTCAGCATCGTGAAGTTAAACAAGCATAGTTCAACTTGCGATGGTCGTAATGATAGGTTCACATCTTTGGTTGCTTTCCATCGGACCCTTTGGACGGTCGGAGATGTTCATTTCACTGGGAAAGCGATGCAGTAGCAAGGTCCAGATTACTCAATGTTCTCATGAGGATGTATGGCAATTCCAGCGAGTCAAGCCGTGTTCTTTGTTGTGAAAGGGGGACTTGATGCAAAAGTCTGGTAATAGAATCTCCGTATGCTTGTGGGCTGAGATCAATGCCATGTAGTCTTTCATCAGACACCAAGATTGGCGTTTGGACCCCGCGATATGTGCTCCGACAGTATTACAGCAGTAGTGCCGATGAAGAAACTTCATAAAGGCTGCTCACTTTGCTCCATGAGAGTCCAAAGTAATTTGATTCCATTCCATCTACCGATTTTTCTTATCAATAATACAAGATGTTCTCCCAATATGACTGGAGTCCTGTTGGCACCTTCAGCTACATTGTTATCGCTGTAGCAATTCTCATCCTATACGAAAGCCTCATCACCATCCGCCTTGCGTACCGTTCAGATCTGGCATTTTTAGGTAGCCCATCATGCGCGAAATTCACATCCTTCTACCGAGTCTGCAAGCTGTGGTAGGGTCAAGCCCCTGAGTTCTATCTCAATCTACATCAGAGATACGGATCCATTGTTCGCACAGGTCCAAAAACGGTATCAATATCTGACCCTGCCGTAATGTCTACGGTATCAATAGCTCTTATCTCAAGGTATACCTTTCAATTCATGCTACGGATTATTTGTTGGACAATAGAAACAGTTCTCATTCTACGACACTATGACACCTGAATACCAAAATGCCCTAATGCCGAGCCTTTTCACAACACGGGACTCAGCTCACCACAAGACACTCAAACGCTCCGTGGCGTCCAAATTCTCCATGTCATCTATCCATACCCTTGAGTCTCTAGTCGACGAATGCTCATCGATATTCCTATCCTCCAGGCAAGATATTGAGGGACAGAAAATCGATCTCGGTGCTTGGCTTCAGTGGTATGCTTTCGACGTGATTGGCATGATTACCTTCAACCGAAGATTTGGATTCATAGAAGAGAAGAAAGATGTTGGGAACATGGTCGCAGATATTCAGGCACGTTTAAGGTATGCGGGGATCGCTGNATAGGTGGAGGGGTTGCATCGTTGGCTGGTGGGGAACAAGTCCCTCATGAGGGCTTTGGAGAGAATTCCATGGATACATTCGCCAAATCCGCTAAAGACTATTGTGGAGGTATATTGATTCTGTCCTTGTCTTCTTTCTTCTTGTTCCTTAGGCGGGCGTGGCTGACACAAAGGCCAGTTCACTCAAGTTTGTATTGACGATTATGATCGGCCGGAGGAGGCTGGATGCAACAAGAAAGCATCGGATTTTTTAACGTTCATGAGGCTCGAGGAGAAAAAGAATAAAGATGCAATTCCGCATCGGGATCTGATCAATCACTTGAGCAATAACCTGTAAGTTCATCCACTGCTGCTCGTAGCTCTCGCAGACACGAATGTTGATGTCTCCCCACCAGCCTAGCAGGAAGCGACACAACAGCAATCTCTTTGCGAGCTATTCTTTACTACATCATCAAGACACCGCATACATACAACCGTCTTCAAGGAGAGATCGATGCAGCCGATCGTACAGGAAAATTATCAGAGTTCGTGACTTATGGGGAAAGCCTTGAACTTGAGTATCTGTAAGTCGAGTCAGCACAACTACCAGAATATGAAATGCTTACAACGGGTTCTCCAACAGACAGGTCGTCATGAAGGAAGCCATGCGCTGCCACCCGGGTGTCTCATACCCTTTAGAGAGACTGGTCCCCAAGGGCGGTGTCGACTTGTGTGGAGTTCATCTCAAAGCAGGCACAAACGTCGCCGTCAATCCCATCGTGGTTCATCACGATACTGCCGTGTTCGGCCCAGAAGCTCACATATTTCGTCCTGAGAGGTGGTTAGAGGCAGATCCTGAGCAGATCATGGCTATGGATCGTACTTTATTAACTGTAAGTATTTTCGTTTCGCTTACCTCCTTCTGGAAGCACCCCGCCGCCGGATAAACTTTTATTGGGCGAGGACTGATTGTACTATTAAGTTCGGATATGGCTGACGCTCTTGTATTGGGAAAAAAAATTTCGATCATGGAAATGGGGAAATTCGTTCCTCAACTATTGAGACATTTTGATCTGTTCTGGGCGTCTGACAAGGCTGACTGGACGGTGAAGACGTATTGGTTCGCAAATCAATCGGATATGTATGTACGGTTTCGAAGTAGGGACAAGCTGTAGTCTTTATTATAAAATTTATCTTCAAGTTATAAATGCATGTTTGGCAAGGCTTCTCCATACTTTTTCGAGCGAGAAGTGAAACTAGGGGTTTGTGCTCCTACTCGTGACTTTCGGGCTTCACAACATCCTCCGACTTCCGTTAGCGTTCCAGGCTCGGGAACTCGCGCGCGCCGATGGCCTCCTCGGGCACGGGCTGCAGTGAACTTCTAGCCCGTCTCCACCCCCAGACCAAGAATCTACTAGAGCGGGGTAGCAACCTCAACCTCAAAGCATGACCCAAAGCATCCAAATTCTATTCCGCAATTTCACCCTCATCAATTTGTCTTCAAAGAGAGCAGTCAATGGGAGTTACAAAAATGCCGCCTCAGCAGTGTACATATTGTACCAGAAGCTTTAGCCGAGCAGAGCATCTTCAACGCCATGTACGTTCGCATACGAAGGAGAAACCATTCAAATGCGGAGCTTGTGGGAAAGGGTATTCTCGAGAGTGAGACAGAGTATCCTTTACCATGAAGATCTACGTTGCTGAATCATCACAGAGATACTCTGATCAGACATGCGAAGTCTCACTGCACAGGGACGAGGCGAATGACTTTGTTGGAAGCTTCAGGTAACCACGGCGAGATGGCGCCCATACGTGGTGGCGGCGCTTCACCAGGTTGATCATCCATTCCTGATATTAGCGACGGCATCAAACTGAGACTATGATACAGCTGATGAGAATCCCATGCTGAGCACTCCAAGCGATCATGTAAATTCCGGAATCAGCCCTGGTCAACAAATACATAACTTCGAGTCCAACATGTGGGATCTTGAATCACTAGGCTTTCTGAACGATGCCCCGCTCTGGAATATGAACGGTGGATTCATGATGAACGAAATGGGCATTCCACAGATGCACGACTTTCTATTGGATAATCAGCCAGGTTTCGTCGCCAGCAATACTCTGCAGGATAGGGTTGACAATCCCTCATTGCCTTGTGGCAGGAAGTCACCTGCTGTGATGGACATGCGCGATATTTGGTTTACCAACATCAAAAGAGATGACCATTTATGCAATCGTCCACCGTCGATCGTACGGCGGACCTCGATATCGAGATCAGTGACTTCGCCGGACGAGCCGGAACTCGTCGATGAGGACTGTCGGCGTGAGCTTAGTAAAGCGTTAACACATCCACCTCCACAAGAGGACTTACTACCGTCTTCACGTTTTCTGGTATATTTCCTGGAGAACATCAAGGTCGCACTAAGGATAATGGACTGATAACTGGCAGAATCTCTCTGTACGACGATATCTCAAATGCTTCCATCCCACCCTTCCAATGATTCACGCCGCAACATTTCAGCCAACAACCGAGAACGGCTTATTACTTATCTCCATCGCTTCGGTGGGCAGCCTCTTTCTCGGCTCACAGTGTGCAGTAAATCGGGGTCGCCGGATATTTGAGGGCTTGAACAAGGTGATCTTGATGTCGGTGAGATTTGCAGTTGATCTTACCTCATCGTGGCCTGACAATGAGTAGGACAAATTCATCGGCCATTCAACCGATGAAATTGTAGCCATGATTCAAGCAGCAACGCTTGGACAGACTTTCGCTATGCTCTCTGGTGTGAGTGCGATGCGCTCTCCTCTTCTGCCCTGGATAATCGCTGACGGTAGATCAGGACGCCAAGCATCTAGCAATTTTTGACTCCTACCACGGATCTTTGATATCAGTAAGAGACCTGATTTTGATAGTGGCTGAAATTGGCTGATAGCGATCAATAGTTTGCCCGTAGAGAGAACATGTTTGAAGCACGGCCCGAAATGAAACCACCAGAAGTCTCATCCGATGAACAATTAGAAAGCTCTTGGAAAGAATGGGCACGGCAGGAGCAATTGAGGAGGTGAGACTTATGCACCCGTTCTATTACTTAGATTGACAATATGCCTAGAGTTGGGCTTGCACTCCACATTCATGACGCCGAATTATCATTTCTATACCATCGGGATTCATTACTCAAACACCGCAGATCTGAGAATGAAACTCTCGAGACTAGTCTTGCATTCAATGCCACTACTGCCAGAGAATGGGAAGCTTACCTAAGAACAAGAGAGGACATTCGGTTTAACGGGAGCGATTCGCATCATTCAACTCCGGTCGACTCGTTTGCAGTATACCTCAAGCTCGAAGCACTCGGTGTACTAATTGCAGAAGATCGACGCCAGGGCTGCTTAAAAACCACCTCCAAGAGCTACGAGGACAAACTCCTGCGCTGGCACAAGTCCTTCTATCAGAACAATCCAGCGGATCAAGATGATGAACTTTGTCTACTCCCACTTTGGCACTGGACGTTCATCAACCTGCTAGTCGACGTCGACAAGATCGAGTCCGCCATCGGTCGAGATGGCCCGGAACGAGGCTTCCAAGCACTTGAGTACATCACCAACTGGGCCGCGACCAAAGACGCCGCTCGATGCATGATGCACGCCTTCTTACTCCAGAGAAGACTCGAGGCTTTGAAGCTCGATCATACCCCCGCCCTCCACGTACCAAGGATCGCATTCTCTGCTGCCATTGTGTCTTACTGCTTCATCACATATGGGCCGGGAAACGATCCATTGAACGGTGCGAGTAATCTGATCAATACGACACATCCCGAATTTCGGATCCTTGGAGAGCATGTCAAGGAATTGACATACTTGTCGAGGTTGACATGGAATCGGACCGCGACTTCCTCTGTGACGGCGGCGACATTGTGTGTGCTCAATGGATTACTGGAGATGATGGGGGTTTGGGGATTGGCGGGGAGGNTTGCAAAAATAATTGCTCGCTTGATTGATGGGGAAGCGTAAGAGCCGAGATAATTGGCATTACCTTGTACAGGAGGACACTTTCTCAGTGAAAGCTTCCCAACAAATGGTCGCCTGTAATCTCCGGCGATCGTCGGGTGGTAATGCCAATGTGCACAAGCAGTACGCGGTCACAGTGTGACACAGTCTCACAATATCCCATCTCATCTCACGCGCTCAACATAGATCCCATGATTGGACTCCTTCTAGAACATAGCTGCGCAACCTCATGACAAAACATCGCTTGCCATCCAAACAAATCCATTCCCAAGGTTCCAGCCCAGCCCAGAACAGCCACTCAGCATGCGGGCACAGGATGTGGACATTGTGGGACAAGGCGTCCATACCAAGACTTTTGCGGCTGATCATGTAGCGCATGTCTGAGTCGGGTCTAGGCTTGTACCCCCAGAAACCCAAATCTCAACCTGGCCTGACCTCGCCTCTTCGATGCGGGGTCCCCACAGACTAAAAGACTGACTTTAGCTCTTGTCCTGATTCATTCTGGACTGAAGTGGGGAAGACAGCGACATATGAAAATTCTTTATAGCTTCGACTACCTGTCACAGCCCTGTCGATCTTGACGCCGTCAGTCCTAGCAAGCTCATATTCTGTTGCATCACACTGCGTGATCCTCATCGACTCGAACAGCAACCTCAGTGCGAGGAACTCCAGGCGAAGAATTCACCATGTCATCCCACGTCTCACCGGCTGAAAAGCCCCCAATCAACAACAGCCCAGGTATCGGGGTTGATGTCGACGTCGTTCAAACATCAGTCAATGATAAGAGCTCCGTCGAGGAGAAGCACGTTGAGGACATCAAAGATTCTTCTTTCAACGACATGGAATACACGAATGATAACGAGGAGCCGGAATTGCATGCCCGGACCTGGGTTGCGCTCGCGGCGATGTTCGTGTTGAATATGGTGCAGGTTGTTGCGCTGCAGGGTCCACCAGCGATGGTACGTCTTGGCGCTGATTTGAATGACTCGGAGGTTGAAAAAGGGGAAAAGATGACGAAGATGCACAGATATGCTAACAATGTGAATATAGCTTGCATACATCGGCGAAGATCTCAACAACAAAGCCGCCGAGTCCTGGGTCCCGAACTCACTTTCTCTCGTCCAAGCCGTCGTCTCACCACTCATCGCCTCGGCTTCAGATGCTTTCCAAGCTCGAAAACTGTTCCTCGTCGGCCCATGTATGCTTTCGTTCATCGGAGCTGCCATCGCTCCGGGCTCCACGAGTATCTATCGCCTTATCGTCGCGCAGATCTTGATTGGATTCGGATTTGCAACTGTTCCGTTGGCGTACGTTGTGCCTAGCGAGATTCTACCCAGGAGATGGAGGCCAAGTGAGTAGAGCTCGTACCATCACCTGAGCTGAAGCTGACATACTGGTTGCTAGTGGCGCAAGGGGCGATGAATGTTGCAGCTGCTCTTGGGTCATGTTCAGGTCCTTTGATCATCGGTGCTTTGACAAAGCGCAATGCACATACTGGATGGCGAAACTTCTACGTGAGCCTGATCTTTCTCATACCTTAGATCTATGCTGATACAATCTCAAGTGGATTCAGATGGCTCTCTGGGGAGCTTGTACACTCGGTCTATTCTTTGGCTACAAACCACCAAAACGACACTCTCGGCTGGACCACCTCTCCTTCATTCAAAAGCTTGCCCGCTTGGATCTTCCTGGATGTGGACTTCTCACGGCAGGATTGACTTTGCTCTTGGTGGGAATGAATCTCGGCAGCAGTCTCTACGAGTGGACCGATGCCCCAGTACTGGCAACTATCATCGTCGGCTGCGTCACCCTTCTCTCTTTCGGAATCTACGAATGGAAATTCATGAAGACAGGCATTTTGCATCATGATCTCTTCCGCGGCGGAAAGAGCCAAGGCCGTACGTTTGCCATTTTCCTAGGTCTGATATTCATCGAGGGAATCGTGCTTTTCTGCTATATCATCTTCTACCCCGTCCTGTAAGCCTCCTGTCATAAACTACCTTTGAGAAGCTGGCTAACCAAGGACAATAGCACAGCATCACTCTTCGAAACCGATCCCTTCCTCCAAGTCGCGCGGGGTCAACCCGCCTGGATCTGCGGCATGCTCGCCACGGGAATCTACGGTTTCGTCAGCACAAAAATGCGCTCGATTCGCGTTCCCCTCGCTGTAGGATTCATCATCCTCACCGGCGGACTGATCGGTCTAGCAACTGTCCAACCCGGCCAATCTACAGCTACAATCGCCTTCGCAGGTCTTTGGGGTATTGGCTTCGGGGCACCTCTTTGCCTCATCATCGCCGGAGTCCAGCTCTCCACGCCACATAGTCTTATTGCCACTGCCACGGCGCTGACGAGTAGTACAAGAGCTATTGCGGCGACGATGTTCACGTCAATTTATGTCGCTACGGTCAATGGGAGGATGGAAAGATTTATACCGAGTTATGTTGCCAAGGCAGCGATTGGGGCGGGTTTGCCGCCGACTTCTGTGCCGGCATTTGTTGGTGCTCTTGCTTCACAGAATATGACTGCTCTGCCAAACATCCCCGGAGTTACGCCGGCGATTATAGGCGCTGGTGTGGCCGGGTTGAAACAAGCTGCTGCAGATGGGGTGAGAGTGGTGTTCATGATTGCGGCGCCGTTTGGAGCGTTGGGTGCGTTGTGCTGTTTCTTCCTGGGTAGTTTGAAGGACCAGATGAATTATAGAGTTGATGCGCCGGTTGAGGAGCTACATGCTAAGCATCATCATGACAGTGGAGATCGATTGGCATAGGTTGTTTGTGTTCCATGTGAGAATCATGGACATTCGAGTGAGTGCTCGATTTGAGAGCTTGCTAGATAGGTGGTACTTATCAATCAAAAGTTTTCACAGCTGAACCCTTTAATATCACATTGGGAAAGTGCACAATAATACTCGAAAATGGTCCCTTCACTCATTTATGACAAGTTTCGATGTGATGTTGTAGGGAGCTTGGCTTTGAAACCATGGAAACCACGTCGAAGACTGCCAGTACACTTTCTCCACCTTCGAAATCCGTTCTTACATCCATCTCAAGGAAGGTATCCTTCGTTGCCAAGCTTTTATGGTATGGCCCGCATGAATGCCAAGCTCACATTCATGACCATGCCAGGTACTGAAAAATGCTGCTCAATACGTCTGACCGTATAGCGAAACTCGCATCCTTTTTTTATATTTTTTAACGGGGTTGCGTGTTTCCGTGTCATTCGCAATTGAACCATTTCGTATATCTTTGGTCTGGCGATGTCGGTTGCTCATGTTTCCCAGGTAGCGTATGTCGAATAGCAATCTCAATGGAAGATGGCATGTTCCGGTTGGGGAGACTCGCAAGTCAGAGCTAATTACGCTTCAGCACTCCTACAACTTTGTCAGATGTAACAGATTGGCGTTATGTAGAATACATAATAGTGCTTCACTCCGTACAGTACACAATAATTGGTCTATGGAAAATAGAACTCTGTAGCTTGCCAGAACACGCAAATGATCACAACAAAGAGAGCGAGAAGTCTGCGTTATCTAATGCCCCAAATGCCAGTTCTGGAAGCTTTGCGCGGGTGGATCGTTTCACTTGTGTACATTTCAATCATATAAACAATGAATTAGCTGGTGGCATTGAAGCCTCGTCAACTCTTACTCTTGCATTATGAGCTCAAAATATGACCATCCTAGATCGAGTCATTCATTTAAATAATGGACTCAGCCTCTTGGGAATCCTATTCACCCATTCTTATTGACTCTGGTTCAAGAAAAGTTCTGCTCCCTATATCGGCGCTAGTCGTAAGCGAGGACCTCTCAGCAACACACAAGCCCACCCATGAGCCTCGAACATTTCCTGATACCAACCACTTCTTCGATATAGACTCCCTCCCGATACCAAATACACAGCCTTTTTCCACCTACAAAGAAGACGAGCCTCTTCCTTGTCCCAAATCATACACTTCTTGCGATTCTAGCACCAGCTTCCAAATACTTTCAAGTAAATCTTCCCGCTTTTCAAGCGCGCGATTTCGATTTCGACCCTTCCTTCCTACAGTGTTTCGAAACTCAACAGTAAAGGTACAAATAATTCCGTAAGCCCATCGATCTCTTGTGGTCCTGCAAGGGAATAAAAGCACCCCGGTGCTGCGACCTCTGAGCGTCTCCACCATCCCGACCAAGATTAAAATCAATCGCTGACCAACATCAATAGAAGTACTCAAGATGTCCTCCTACAACATCGACGAAGACCCATACTACCAGACCATCTTGAACGGTGGCAACGTATCCTCCGCGGATTCTTGGGGATCTGCAGGTGATACCTACGGCTCGCAGACCACTGGTGGTGATTTGAACTTCGGTGACCACTCGAATATTGCAGGAGGCATATCAGCGGCAACCGAGGAGGAGGATGAGTTCGGTGATCTTGAGGTCCCTGAAGGCGGCTTTGGAGAGCCTCAGACATATGAGGAGATGCTTGGCAAGCCCAAGGACTTCAGCGTGCCAGCTCAGGAGGATGGTGATCAAGTGCCAAGCACAGAAAGCAGTAGTATGTCAGATCGATCTTTTTTGAGATTCTCTAGACATTGTCTTGTTCATTCATGTTAATGAACCGTACCAGTTTTAGAGCTGCAAGAGCTACAGCAGGCTCTGAAAGAGGCTCGTGAAAAGAATCCCAATCTTCTCAGCCAGGTCAATGCTGCTCCCAAGCCATGGCCTACCAAGTTCCTCGATCTTCCACAGCATGATCCTATCTCGATCGAGGTAAACAGCTTGCTTGCTAACGCAACTCGCAACTACGATACTATTAAGGGCAATGCAGACTATTATCAAAGCCAACTCAACGAGGCTCTCGCGGCCAATGGACGACTCCAAACCTCAATCGACAATCTGAACTCTGCCCCAAACCCACTGCAGGCACAATTGAATGCGGCTCTTGCTGCCAATGAACAGCTCCAGACCACGATCATCAATAACTTACAAACTGCTCCGAATCCATTGGCGGCACAGTACAACGGGGCTGTTGCTGCCAATGGAAGACTGCAAGCCACGATCGATGGTTTGAATTCTGCACCAAACCCTTTGCAGACCCAGCTGGTCGATGCTGTTGCGGCCAATGGACGTCTTCAGGCTACTATTAACGCTTTGAAGTCTGCTCCAAGCCCATCGGCTGACGAGCTCAAGAGCAAGAACCAGGAGATCGAGGATCTGCGTAAAGATATTCAAAGACTCACGAGCTCGGAAAGCGACCTCGAGAAGCAGGCCGAAGAGTTCGAGACCAAGCTTGGCAGCGCCAATCAGCAGATCGAGGTACTCCAGCAGACCATCGACAACAACACCACGGCCGCCAACACTGCTCTCAAGGTGAAAGAGGATTTGCTGAACGCCGCTGAGTTCAAACTCTCGGTTGCGACTCGAAATGCAGAGACATTGGAGAAAGAGGTGCGCAAACCTCAGGCAGAGAACGAGGTCATGCTTGACACAGTCGCCGAACAGACGGAGCAAGAGAAGAAGGAGGAGGAGAAGAAGGAGGAGGACGCCGTCAACTCCGTTCCAGGTGGATGGAATGATGATGCTCCCGTCACCGATCCTTTTGATCCGTCTTCAGCCGATCTTCTCGATGCAGCTTCTTCCTCCATTCAGGACAATGTCAGCCGCAAGGTATCATATGTCCAGGAGGCTGCACTCCACGCCAAGTATATGGCTCATTCTTTCTGGCACAATGTCAAGAATACCCTCTTTTGGCTCTTGCTCCGCTTGGTTTTTTTCCTGTCGGTCTTCGGTAAGGACGTCTTCCCGGATGAGACCCCCACCGATAACACCTTTACCAAGCGAGTGGTAGAAGAAGTCCCAGCAATCTCGACCACATCATCCTGGATTGTCGGTGGTCTCGTTCTCGTCTTTGCGTTTGTCTTCGCTGTGTACCAGCATGTGAAGGAGCGCAAGGCCAAGGCTGAGCGACTTGAACGTGAGGAGGCAGATCGTCAGTTGCGGGCTGCTGTGCAGGCTAACTGCTTGGCATGTCAGCAGGCAGAGTGGGAGGAGAAGCAGAAAGTGGTAGAGAGATGGCAGGAGTCGGCGCGCCAGCTCCCGCCATACTACTTCGAGTCCATGCGTACTGGCTGGACACCACCTTGCCGCAGCTATTACGGCAACAATCTCTGATTTGCCATCCTGCTAGCAACCATTCTGTGGTCATCATGTTGCGCTTCTTTCCTTCCATTATCTCCACACTACATCTCACTTCCGCATGATTGGGTCTTTGAAAAATTCTGGGGGAGATCAGACTGTCTAGTGGGAAAAAGATGATGGCAAGATGGGGTACATCTCCTGACTTCGATATATGCAATGCTCTCTGTGGTTACAATTGGTGGTTTTTCATCCTCTCATGATGTGACATACATAAGTACCACATTGATTGAGCCTGTTCTTTGCATTTCATACATGCTTGGTCCAATCCTCAAATCTTTTACTCTGCCTCTTGCTAATACCTTCTATAGACACATTTTCAGTTTATGTGCTTTTCAGCACTTACTGCTCTATGACCATTCCGTATTTCTCCCGGGCAATGGAGAATGCTTATGGTCATCGATCGAGCATTTCCATGATTTTCGTTTGTCATCTCGTAAGTTATCTAAGCCCCTAATTTCTCTGGCTCATACTTACTGTTCATGCAGAGGTTTTTTTTTTCATTACGGACGGTGTTCGCTGATCACGATCTCGGCGCAGTCGCTAGTTTTACTTGGGAGGATTATTAATTGGATTCTGGGGGACTTGGGGGACAGATTTAGGGACAGATTTGGGTCTTTGGGAAAAATTGCGGTGGAGGCACAATATGGGATGCCAGTTGCGCACTTGGCATGGGTCAAAAGTAGATCAGGTTATCAGTCAATCTACAATCGCGACTCTTACGAGGTGCGCGCGGAATTGAAAGGACTGAGAGAAGCCTGCACATTGCCGATCGCCTTGATGAAATGCTACAAAACATGACTTAGATCTTGATCCAGTCACATGGCGAGGGACATTTTGATGACCTGCCACATTATTTTATGATGCTTGTGATATTTAGCACCGAATTCCGATCTACGTGACAGATGGAGGCATACGGAGGAGGGCTACAAAGCTTGACTGAGGTGAAGAGGGCTTTTTAGGAGTCCAAAATCGTAAATAAAGCTCAACTCGCGATCACAAATCCAGCTAAGTAAAATGTTAATCATTGTTTACATTGTACCCAGTTGGTCCATGAACCGCCCCACATTCATTTCCAACACGTTCGACACATGACATCATCTTGGGGTATTCAACTTTCCCATAATTAATCATCCGTCTCTAGATGAGGCCTAGATGACTCTTCGCCGTCCTCAATCGCGCTAGATTCTCGTGATATTGTCGCCGGGGGTTGAAGTCTTCCTTGTGCTAGCGCGAAATTTAAGCGAGGCGCGCCCACCGGTTCAAGCTCGCGCTCTTGAACGTCGAAAATGCTTCTCGATCAGAAACCTCTTCTGTGATACCGATACTTGAGTTTAGATCGATCGATCTCGAATCATTAATCACATCTCAAGCAACAACCAAGGCAAAAAGCGACTTGCACCAGCTCAATGGCGCAAAACGACCCGCAGTGCGGATACGGCCAGACGGCTCCTCCCACCATTCCCACGCCTGCAGTGACCATGGAATCTGCAAGCTTCCAAAATATCAACAACATCGATCCCGCTCTTCGGGGGGATGATGCCTCTTCCTCATCCCTCATACCGTCCGACCCGAAGAAAAGAAGCAGAGACGACGAGGACGGCGAGGTCCTGGGCCGACTGAAGGTGCAAAGAGAGATCGAGCCCAAGGGCAAGGAAAAGGAAGTGGTTGAGAATCCAAGAAAGAGACGAGGCTCTTTATTGGGACCCGAGATGTGCTCGACACCATCTGGTACCATCATCCATCATCATCTTTCCCGCAGAAGACCCAAACTAACTAATAATAGATCAGTCGATGATGCTGAGTGGTCAAGGAACGCAATCCGTCAACTTGGGCCAGATAAACACATCTGAATATCCATCTGCGTCTAATGCCTCTGCATCTGCGGATCAAGTAGTGATTCAGGCCTGCGATCCTTCTGCTCGACCAATCTGCAACCCGAAATCAAAGCTCAGTTCCCTGAAAGCGATGGCAGTCGGTCTACCACAGACATACGAAGCACAGTGGCAAAGCTACTTAGATCCGAATGGACCTCAGTACCCATCTGTGCAGTACTACAATGGAGGCGATGGTAGTTCGCAGGGCACTGCTGTGTACGACCAAGGCTACGGCTACCCTCAACCCAGTTGGAACGGTGGCCAGCTCGCATACAACGACGGGTTTTCCGACCAATATGGTTTACAGCCACAAGCCTACGGCTGCGCGTATAGCGGTAAGCCGAGCGAGGCTTTTGACGTTTTTGGACAACTACAAGAGCCAGACCTACCCGGCTCATCTGCTATGTATAGCTGGGGTGAAGTCTGCTCGCATGTTGCTGCAAAGGACGAAGAACTTACCGCCGCCAAGGACCAGGAGATCTTCTTCCTTCGACAAAGCGCAGCAAAAAACCTGAGCGACCAACTTCGGATTGACAAGGAGGAATATCTTGGAATCCTAGGCCAGAAGGACCATGCTTACAACGAGCTGGAAGGCAGACTCTTGGCGCTTGAGGCTTCTGTTCCTGGAAAGCCCTTGAAACGCGAACAGGCAACTCGCAAAATAGGCGAGGACCTTTTCAAGGACGAGAAGCAAAAGTGGTCAGATGCAGTGGCCGCCAAGGATAGCAGAATTCAGGAGCTTGAGAACCAGCTGAATCAGGCTATCAATGCTCCTCGTCCGCAGCCCCAGGCCATCGTTCAGGCAGACCCTCGTGTTGCTTCTCTCCAGGAGCAGATCGCTGCTTACGAGGCCGCTGATTGCGCAAGAGCAGAGGAGGAAGGCCACTGGAGGTTGAAGACTCAGAAGTCTGCGAACGATCTCAAGGAGGCTCTGAAACTCATCAAGACTCTGAGACAGGAGAAGACTGCGTTGGAGATCTCGGAGAAGGACGCTAAAAGGTCTGTTGGCGGATTGACGGCTGACAACAAAGACTTGACTCAGCAGCTTAAGAGCTCCAAGTCTGAGGCCGAAAATCTCAAGAAGGAGAAGACTGCTGCGGAAGAGAAGGTCGTGGCGCTCGAGACGCAAATCCAGAACACTCCCAGGGTTCACCCCGATACGAAAAATGAGTTGAGGTATTTGGTAAGCAGAGCCAAAGACCTGGAGGAAAGCGTCAAAGAGGTCGCGACCTTTAGATCGCAGCTCAGAGAAAGCGAGGAGAAAGGCGAAACCCTCCAGATCGAGGCTGACAAAGTTCCCACTCTCATCAAGGAGCTCGAGCAGCGCAACGAGCGTGTCGCCAAAATCGGTAATATTGCCAGCGATGCTGTTCGCTACCGCCGTCGATTGATACTTTCATCTGGTGTTCCTGCTGATCTTCTCAATTCCGGACCCGTGGCACCTCAGCTTGATGACCAGGCATCAGCTACCGTAGTCGGAACACCAGCCAAGCCAACCTGGCTAGAGGCTCTTCACAATGATCAGCCCCGAAAACTGATCTGTGATATCGCACTCACTGCAGAGAACACCGACCTCAAGGATGTCAATGCAAAATTGAGCAAGGACATTCGTGCCGCCAAAGAGGAGAAGACACGTGCTGAAGCCGATCTCAGTAATATCACAGGAAAGTTTCAAAGTCAAAAATAAGAGCTCACTCGAGTCCAGAAGATCAAGGATATGCTTGCTAAAGCACTGGTCCTCCTCGGTATCTTCTTACTCTTCTACGTCGTCTGTATTCCTCGCCTTCTTCCTACCCCATCTATGGGCAACTCAACCGCCTCTCCTACAATCAGACAATCACCATTACGAACTGAAGTCCTGTCCAAGATCCACAAACTCCCGGATATCCAGAAGACGAACAACCTCCAATTCGAAGACCTCTTTCCAGAGTATCGCCTCGACGATCTGGAGGTAGAACGTAGCGTCGCCGAGAGTATCAGAGTTGACGAGATTTATGAAGAGTACGTGGCCGTCGTGATCGAAAAGGCTTCTCAGCGTACATTTCCCAAGCCAACCACCTCATATCCCCATACAACATCCCCTTCTCAAGAGCATGCCGTCTACAGAGAACAGCCAGTGCGCGAAGGCATTGCAACAAGCCCACCATCACCTATGAAGTCTTCCAAGCAAGAAGAGAAATCTGGTCTTCAAGATTGGTTCGATGGCGTTAAGGAGTGTGTACTGGGTGGCTTGATCATCTGGGCTTTCCTCGTAGTATGGGGACTGGGGTCTAATGTTTGGGAGTTTTTCAAGTGGCGTTCGGAGAGAGACGGTTGGATTGCGGAACATAATGAGAAGCACCGCTTAATTGATATTGAGAAAGCGCACCGAGAAGGATCACAATATCATGTCTTCTTTGGTGATGACTGTGAAGAATGCCAGGCAACGGACTTGGCACGGAAGGGTTTCCAAAGTTTGGTTCATTGTGGTGGAGCGTGAGTGCAGTGTATTGTTTTGAGTACATTCTTTCCTTTGTTTCTTTCTCTTTGGATCTCTGTCTTTTTCGCCATTCGTGTTGGCGAGGTTATTTGTTTTTGAGAGAAGATTATTGTAGGAATTTGGGAGTCCCTGGGATGGATATGGGATGTTATTGAGACGGAGGATATCGTAAGCTGGTCAGCTAACTTTCGAGTTACGCCGATCGTCATAATGCTTTTCGAAAATTGTATGGCAGAAGACTTGGAAGAATTGGAGGACTAAGAGATTTTGTGGGCGGATCTTGAGGAATTGGAGGAATCGGAGTCGTTGAAGGGAATAGAAGATGGACGACTAAGTGTAGTGGGAGGATTTGCGGGTTTTTGTTTCTGGTGCTCTCTCACAGTCAGCTGGCCTCCTGGTTATCCCGATGGTCAGAAGGGCTGAAGTTTGGGTTTTCTTTACAGGCAGGATCACAACGTGGACAATCAGTACAGTCAGCTAGCAATCTACTAAGCCGATGGTCTGACTGTCTAGCACTTTAATGCCTTAATCCTTCGAACCAAAAAGTCTGGCTTGGTTTTGCTTGCGATCGTGGCACTGTCACACGGTCAGCCAATTTGCTGCTTATGCCGATAGCCGGATGGTTTATAGTGGCTCTAGAAAAGAAATGGGCAGTTGCAGACATGACTATTTCCAAAGAAAACACCAAGAATCATCGCACTTGACAGTTGGGTAGTTTGTTACTGTGTTCGTGATATCTTGAAAACGATCGATCATGTGCCACGTGACAGTCACTTGTTCCATTTTGCTTCAAGATTGAGACTTCGGACCTGAGCTTTGAAGTAGCTCGGCCTCTTCACTTCACGTTAATAGGATTGTGTACTTTTGCAACATAAATAGTGAATAAAGAGCTATCAGCGCGTCGGCGTGGGGGCTTAACATGGCGATACTAAACTTTGGCCTGATTGAGTTGCCTCAAAATGAGGCCATACCCAGTATAAAACATGGCTTTCGATTTCGATTTAACCGACACTCGTCTTCGCCCTTTTCAATCTCGACCAAGCTACTTCGAACACCAGAGCCCGCTGTCAACTTTTGCTTCCTTGCTGGATCTCAGCGTCACATTCACTGCTACTAGCTGACCTCGCTCTTCTCCCCATCACACATTGTTACCAAAGATCAACTACCAAGCATAACTTTCGCTTTCTTCATCTTGCTGGCTTCTTGAGATCACAGCTTTCCACCAGAAGAGGACACCGAACATCATAGATCGAATCAAAGTCCTAGATAATGGATTCCAAGTCAGCCTCGACCACCATCTCAGACATCGTCGTGATCGACGGGACAGAGATGTCTCTTGAGTTCGGCCCACCTCGACAAGTTCCAGCCATCTCGATCATACCTGTACTTACGGAAGAAGCCTTGCCACGACCAAAGATCAAGTTGGTTGGGCCACCGTCGTGCTGGCTTGGTCCACCATCTCTAGGTGCTGGTCTATCGCGTGCGGCATGCATGGGTCTCTTTGTGATTGACAGCCCAGCGACCATCTCCACTCTTCCAACACAACCTACTGCTAAGTTCAAGAAGCACAACGGCAGCAATAAAGCTTCAGCAGGCACGGGTAGACGCTCAACTCCATTTGCCGGACATGGTAAGAAGAGACGTCGTGGCTCGGAGAGCATTGAGCATAAACCTGCAAAGGCTCCTAGAGTAGCACGTACCCGGAAGAAAAACAACAGAGGAGCTCAGAAAGCCTAGAAAAAGGCATTGAAGAAGCTCTCCGAGCTATCAATTGAGTAAGCAGTGTCTCCTTGCAACAGTCAGCAAGAGAATGATTACCAGTTGATGTTCTGGCATGGGAATGGAGGGTTCAAGGGCTGTAATTTTGCCTACAGACACTACTTCAGCATCGTCATGAACGTGGACACTATGATAGGTCTGGGGCAGGGGGATTGCAGGGAGTCAGTATCAGAAGTAGCTACTGTAGATCGAGAGCATGATCTTTCATCAAAATCAATAAACAGCATAACATGGCTGATCCGAAATGCATCGAGGAGTCCAAGTAATCATGTCTTGTTTTGCAGCAGCTCCATTCTTCTGGCAGAGCTGTTAGTCAACGTGATACTCTGAATGAAGCATTGATGCACGCTATGAGTCATCCAAACTTTCGACAAGTCTCACCAATGTTGAAGAATTCACTTCTTCGATTTGTAGTTATTAATTGTAAATATCAATCGCATTCGCTCACTAGGTGGCAAATAATCCGCGACTTTTTGAGCGCTATATATCTTACCCAGCGCTAAGATACAATAAAACCAAAGTTCGACTTCCACCAAGTTCCCCTCCCTCTAACACGAACTCACTTCGATGCGATTTCGAAAAAGATACCAACCACCACTCGAAGTACCAAAAATAACAAAATGGAAGGCATCACCAACACAACCCAGCTTGACGAGCAGAAGAAGGATCAGGCTTCCAAGTCAGCTTCTCCATCGGCTTCTGCCATGGAAGACGTGGCACCGCGCCCAAACCTCTTGGGTACCTCACATATTGGCCCGACCCGCCAGATGACCAGGCCAGCTGTGCCACTCAAACCGATCCTCCCAGCTGAGCAGGTTATCAAAAAGACTGTACCGATGTCCGCATTGGCACGCGCGAAGACAAAGCGCGAGAGATTGCTAGCCAGCATGAATGATTACTCGACGCCTGCACCAGAAGTCGTTGAGCGCGCCAAAGAGAAGGCGGAGCAAAAGCCCCACGCCGCACATGACCCGGCTTGCGAAGACACTTCAATGACTGAGGGCCCTCAGACTAGGACCGTCAACACCATGACACTGGAAGTCCGGCCAACTGCCCCAGTTTCCACTCAGAGGAAGCTGCAAATTCCAAGAAACGACGCAGAGAAACATATCTACTATACCACCGAGTCTGAGCAAGAGTATCTCCGGAGCTACCGGGAGGCGCAGGACCCTGATGCCGAGGACAAGAAAAATCCGTACTTGAAACAGTACTTCGAGGACGAAGAGGATGACTGAAGTAGATAGTGATGGCAGCGAGGCTATTTCCAATATGTTTGTTGCGGGTTCCTCGACGTACCATGAATATTCGGCGTCCGGTGCATGTTTCTTGGCACCAGAAGCTTTGCACTTCCTCGACTCTACATCTGCGGTAGGCATAAAACAGCTGAGAGGAACAGTATGGTGGAGATCAGGCTAACGGATAGGACAGAAAACTAGTTTCAGGGGTTTTTAATGCACTTGAGTCCATCTCCAGGGGCTCAATTGTTCTGATTTGATAATTGGCACTGGCCGTGGAACGGGTCCAGGCGGCGTGATTTGGTAACTGGGAACGGAAGAGCCTCTTCGGCGGTGGAGTTTACAAAGCTCACTCTACAGAACCATTTTGTTTCCTTTGATACGTCAGACATGAAAGAACATTCTTCCCCGACAAGTCTCCTGCCTTGTGCCCTGTCCTGCATTGTGCTTTGAGTGATCCTTTGTTTGCCCAGTGGCCATAGTTCACGATCAAATATTGACTGTCTGAAACGAAAAACACAGCACTGTCCCCGAAGACAATCCAATTTACAGTAGGCCCGAAAAAGATATTCCTCAACAACATTTCTTGAGAGAAGATTATGAACGGGTCTCAATCTCACTATCCCGAACACTGCTGCACTGGGCTTGATATTCGGCGGCTTTGCAGTGGATCCTGAGATTACGCAAAAATTTTGAGCACTGGGAGTTTTGGAACATCAAAGGAGACAATTGATCGACGACAAGGCCGGGAGGCAACCTGCATATTGGAGAGTATTGTTTTGTTGTTTTTGCTAACGCTGCTTATGTAAGATTTCTCGCTTAAATGCTGCACGGTTTGTTGACATCATTTTTACCCCGCCTGCCCGCGCTGCGGTCTTTGATGTCGCATACAAGACGCAACGTAGCCCGTGTACATCTACGTGACATATATATGTGATATTGAACGAAATTTTCTAATTCCAACGCTCTTTTTGGTCCCTGTTAGTGATGTCAACATTCACGTAATTTGCAGTGACTGTATCACCGACCCTTCGTTATCATACAAGACGATTCGAGCTGTAGTGAATTACATCGAGGGATCTGCAGTCGCGTCATCCCATCACTCAGTCACTTACATCGAATATAAATATAAATATCGACCTACACTTCGACTCAAACTTCGATTTGTTCCTCGACTCAAAGTTCGACTCATAGTCCAACGTAGAACTCGACTCCACATATCTCCGCCGAACAACAGTTTCGAGAGTCTACACTCGCATACATCGATAATCTACAATGAGCAGTGCTCCAGAAAACAGAGGCCCTTCCCATGAGAAGCGGTCTACAACTCCCATGGATACCGAAACAGTCAAGTCAAAGCCCTTGTCGAGGATGTCCGCCCTTGCAAGAGCCAAAGCAAAGCGGGCCAAATCCTAGCCTCGGCCAAGGAAGATGCCCAGACTCCGTCCAGCGCCACCAAAAACACAGAGAGAATGGCTCCACCCAAGTCCATGGAAAGCCATGTTGCGAAAGAAGTTGAGTTTGTTACTTTTCCAGCTGATGTGTGGCGCACGAAGAATCCTAGTCTGGCTTACGTCGCTGCTTCTGTTGCTACTCCTCAAGACAACAAACCGTTCCTTTTCAATTTGACTGTCCCACCTGCCATTACCGACCATACTGCAATTGCAACAATCGCTTAATCGCAGGAAAATAACCCGCTTACCTTTCAATCTACTGTCCCTCCCAAACAAGAGGGTTTAAGTACTGCCGGAACTGTTACTGCAACACTACCCCCACCTAGGCATCAGGACTCTCTTCTGCTGCTGTTGTTCCGTCATCACAGAGCGTCAACATTTTCTCTATTCCACCTTCAGGACAAGCTGTAAGAAACACACAAGCGGTCTCGTCAACATCTTCTTCTGCAGGTGATTTACAGAATACTACTAGAAATGTGTCTTTCGCAAGCCCTGCGCCAGCTCTAAGCATTCCGCCAACGGGGTTCACAGTAAGTACCAAGGCATCCTTTCAGACTTCCAAGACTAACTTATTCTAGTCCTTTCCGAAACCTATTTCACCGGGCAAAAAGAACCGACAAAATCGTTTTGGACGCAGTGGCCTTCAAGCATCAACGACCGATATAGCTCAGAGCTTATCCAATCAGTCGATGGAATCATCTGCAAATCAGGGTCCTCAGTTCACACCGTTCTTTGGCAGTGGCGTCGGAACGAACCCACCTACCATGACCGGCTCGTTGCCCAATCTCTTTCAAGGCGGCGAAATGTATCTAGCACAAGCTCATCCACGCCGCTCCCTGCTTCTTCATCTTTCTCAAGACCTCTTTGCGTCGGCCCTGTTCCTCTGGCTCCATCCGCAGCACCCGTTCCAGCCCAACGAATTTCTCTGATCAACGACTCTCCTGGCATAGCACCACCTACTGATACAAATATGGGAGATGCGCCAGAGCTTGTGGAAGCTGCTGAGTCCGCGGCTACACCAATGGAAGGTGTCGAAGAGGTAGCTTCGGCTGTTACAGAGCCTGCATCCTTCATGCCTGCTTCCGAGTCTCGTGCTGATTCCGAGATGATGGATGCTCCTTCCCCCGTGGCACAAAATGCTACTCCAACTGAGCGATATACTGTCACTGGGACCAACAAGGTGATGGATGATGCTCCTGTGCCAACTGTTGTTCCGCTGCCGGCGATTCCACCACCACCGAAGCAGATCTCCTTCCCGGTCGACCCGCTCACAGTCGAACCAGATGCCATGGTTACACCAAAGCAGGATAAGCCACAGCAGAATTCAGAAGAAGTTCGATGAAACAGAGCAAGATGTCACTCCATCCGCAGAGGATGATGTTGCTTCTGTACCAGAGTCTGCAGCGGATGCCTCGTCGATTGAAAATGATGGTCATCTTGACCAGAGCCAAGTCGCGGGAGATGATACTGATTTGGCGGTTCCCGAGTCCCCGCCAGTATCGCCTGGAGAGCCATCTGGCAAAGACTCTCAGAGCATCGTGGAGCCAGCAAGCCCAGATCCTGTCCAGACAGAAGAGGATGTCAGCAATGACTCTTCAAATGGCGAAGAAGTTTTGCCTGTGGAGACTTCTGAGCCAAGCGAGGTCTCACGGTTTGCGGGGGAATCTGCGTTCCCTGTTCTGGCACCTGCAGCCGGGCTTCTTTCTGGGATTAACTGGAGCAACAGCCTGCTTGGACAGATTAATGTCCTTCGAGAGTCGGAAAAGGGTCTGGAGGACTAGGTGCGCCGTCTTCTGCAGCGGATCGACAGCAAGGACTCAGGGGTCAAGACTCTGAAGTCTGACCGCAGAGTCGGTCGCCGTAAGTTGGAGAAGACTGAGAAAGAAGTTCGCAACTTGACTTCCCGGCTTGTTGTCGAGGGTATCAGCGAATTCTGGAAGAAGGAGTGCCAGAGCAAGTCTGCGGATCTCGAGGCGGAGAGATCCACCCGTACCAGCATGGTGGCTGCGGCGAACGAGGCCTACGCCAAGAGCAAGGAAGCCTCGGACAGAGCCATTCTGGACGAGAACGCCGCCCTGAAGAAGCAAGTTCGGGAGTTTCGAATTGAAAATTCGAAGTTGCGAAGCGCGCCGTGTGAGAAAGAGCACATTTCGGAGGGGCAGAGAAAAAAACTCTGGTACTTGGGCGAATATCAGTACCAACCGCGTACAGTCGAGAAGTCCTTGAGTGCACAGCGATGTTTCACTCGAGCTGAATACATGTTTATTGTGGAGGCAAATGATGTGGCTGCAGCCTCAGTTGCTCTTGGTCAACTTCAAGTCGTCGACGCCATTGCCACAGAAATCCATGAAGTTCGACGATACGAAGAAGCAAGGGGCAAGACTATTAGTGTCCCAGAAACAGACTATACAGCTTCCCCTACGAATGCGTATGCTTTGGAGGAGAGTGGAGCACGAATGATGGCTGGCCGCGACGATTCGGCGACTTGGGCACACTTAGACTCAAAGACGATTTTGTACACTCGCAACAACCGCTCGATTGCCAGATTCTTGGCTTTTGACTCTCCATGTAAGACAAGACCTTGCAGAGATCCACTTTGCAACCATGGAGCTCCTCCGACCATGAAGTCAGCCCTTGCCCCGAAATCGACTCCTCCGACACAAGTCAGAACGACTCCGACTGTTCCTGTGCTTCCGTCGAGCTCCTTGCCGCCTCTCATAAATCCAATTCCACCGGCAAGTCTTGCTTCTGCAACCGCAACAGCAGCCCCCATCGTATCAGCTGTTGCTCCAACCAGCACACCGCCAAGGGTATATCTACTTCTACCTACCACTCTATCTCTCGTGCCTGCAACGGCGTCCCTAGCACCAGTTCTTCTCAACCCGGTAGCAGTTGTTCCAGCAGCAGCTACGGCAGGCGCAACTTCAACTACGACCGCAGCACTACCAACAATCGTCCAAGCTCAACCAAAGGCGTGGTATAAGAGATCCCCACCACGATGGATCTCCCTTTTCCTAGCCTTGCTTGCACTTTTGATCGTAGGAGCCGGAGTCATGATGATTTTGCAGAACTACCTTTCGACCAGTATTGCTCCGCTCACTTCTCAGAACACTCTTATTTCTTTGAACAATACCTGTGCATTCGTACCACCAACTCTGACAGCCGTATGTTGTGGCACTGGGTCTCCCACAGCAGTCATCACTACTCAAATACCCATCGAGACGGAATTTCCCACAGGTACGGATAGTGGAGTGCCTCCTGAGGCTTCCGGTGGTGATCATGGAGATTACGAGGAGGATTACTTTTGGGACAAGCCTGTTTACCTTGCTACATGGAGTTGGCAGACGCCTGTGGACGTTGTTGTGCTCGTCACGACGGTGGCCGTACCAGTCACGATTATGGCGTCGGCTTGTGGAGGACGATAATTGGAAATGATGGAGAATGGGTTTCTTGACCATTAAAAGTTTGTGTCATGCTTTGGTTGCAGATACTGAAGTCTGGTTCTGCAGGGGAGGAAAAGCGCGCACGAAAACTCTTGGTAGGGAAACGTCAGTGGAGGATGAGGATGCAGGGGCATGAGACCAAAAGGTTTGATGAATTGTTTAGGCTTTGGAGAAGGAGTTTGGAGGAGTATCTGAAAGCGTGCATTTCTTACACCACACACCGTCATGATTTTGAAAGCAGAGACTAGGGGAGTTTCTGCTGGGGAGAAAAATCGTGCGGGTAACGATTCCGCCTTTGAACCCATTGAGAGGCATCTTGAGGAGCGATTCCGTAGCACGTCCGCTACATCTATTAAAGGTCTGGTGGCCCCTTTGGCTGTCTAGCGTTTCTAAAGGCGAGGAAAGGCTCAGGTCTTAGAGTTTGTGTTGGAATTTCGGATTGGAGAGATACTGAATGGGATAGGGCTGTGTCATTGAAGGCGAAGAGAAGAGACAGGGATGGATAGCGTGGCGTGGGATGGAATTCGGATGGAAAATGAGTCTTCTGTTCTGAGATGGGGCACGAGTTTGGCTTTGGTAGCTGGAAACAGGAATTAGTTCAGCTGGGGAGAAAAGCCATGCTCTAGAAGCACTCATTCACGGGACGAGGATATTGATGGACTGTTCTGGGGAAAAAAAGGAGAAAGGAATGGAGAAAGTTATTCCTGGGCTCCTCGGGGGTGTTTTTGGAAATATGTGAGAGCCATGTCTGATCAGAGAGTTTCATTTTGTTGGCAGTTTCCTCACTCTCGACTTCATCACTGCGATCGCAGTCTTGGCCATGTGCCAAAAAAGCAATTTGATTCATCATTGACAAATCTTTCAAAAAGCTCTCTGACCCCAGGTGATCAATCGAAACGTCACGTGGAGGGAGAATGTTTGGAGACTTTCTCGACTTGACGGTACGTGGATGCACACGGTGACATTGAAACGACACGGAGGCCTGCGACAGTTCCAATCAGCCCGACAAACTGGATGAGCAAGTGCTTTTTACCGTCAATGTGCATAATTGCAAGACCTCTATCCTTATAGGGCGCCATAGCCCAAACGGCTCATGTCGTCAGTTCCGAGAGGGTACTGAACAGACTTGATATTGTAGTCATGAGCTGTAACGGCAATAGGCCGAACTCACATGAATGACCTTGCCTGGCTACCTTATCATTCTAAGAAGAGCTCCAGAATCCCTGAAGCTTGGATGGCAGCCTGATGACGCGCTCTGCTCGAAAGTGAAGTCTACCTATGTTTTGAAAGTGAATTCGATTCGCTTAAATCGTTAGCGCAGAAATCGACCTTGCGGGGCAAGAAAAGCCAGCCTCTTCGCCGACATGGAATCTTCCTCCGCAGAATTTCGACATTACAACAAGAGAAATGCATCGAAGCAGCAGATTCTTTTCAAACGCTTGCGCTTTTACACTTGCACAATCTCTCGTTCCGCTTTCTGCTTTCATTGTATTCTCTTCAGTTCAGCTGATCGACGAAAACACTTCCACTTCCAACCAAACCTTCGATCTATCGAGATTTCGAGCACGATCTCACACTAATATGGAACAATACAGCTATCAGAGATGGCAGGGTCCGCCGAATAGAGGTGGTAGAAGAGGATTCAGAGGAGGTTATGGCTACGGCTCTGGTCAAAACACGTATCGGCAGCCAGCTGCCCCGATTCATCAACAACAAGAGCCGGTCCCTAACCATGAATATCGATCTGCCTCCGCCCCCTCCCCTCCGACTTATCAATCTACGATATCTCAACCTGTTCAAGCTGCTATTCCATCCACTCCGCCAACGGGACCAGCTGCCTCACCTCGATCTGAAGAGCCAGCTCAGCTTTCTGATTCTTCAAACAGTCCAGCTACTTCCTTTGATGCCACGAGACCTCCTCACTCTTTCAAGCTACCACCCGCTCCAGCTACCATGTATGGCGATGCGCGATCTCTTAACTCTTCCAACCCTCCAATCGGTCTCGCTGCGATGTATGGTCGATTCAATCTTTCAAGCCGACCAACTACCTTGCCTATTGCTTCAAGGCGGCATCAACCTCTGAAACAGCTCGACGAAGTAGCTGCTGCCAAGAACTCTGAGAAGTGGGAGCATCACATCGACGATGGTCTTGCACTCAGCCAGGGAACTCCAAAGTCTGAGCTGTCAGCGTCAGAGCATCGTGAGATGGAAGAAGAGAAGTCTACGGGTCTCAGACATAATGTATCCTCCTCGGGAGAGATCGATCGCAGCACATTCAAAGAAAGACTTGCACAGCGTATCAAGGCCGAGAAAGATGTTCACGCGCAAATATCAGGTTTGAATCTGCTCGCGCGGTATCAACATCTTCATTGCTGACTATTTCCCACAGATCAAATCCCATTCTCCGGAACTGAGATGAGCTCGGTGTCAAATACAACCACCCTCCCACATTCCACTTCCTCAACTGAACCTATGATGCCAACGCCGCCAGCAACACCTGCCAAGGGGTCTACCGCTGATACTACCCACCGTAGCCAAGGTGACGACCAATCGCCCCTCCTGACTCGCGATAACAATGGCTTCATTCCAGGAGAAGCAAAGCTGAACAGAAAACTTCTTCCAAGCCTAGCTACTCCTGAACCCAGCGAACATGTCATTAATCCCAAGACAGGAAAGACATTCACCAAAAAGTTGTGGGAGATGCAGGTACGCGTCCGAGATCATCGCAGGCTAGAGCGGGCAGCTAAGAAGAATAAGGACCAGGAGGAGAAGAACCAGGAAGTCGAGGCATTGCTTGAAGGCAAGGACGATCTCTCAGAGGGAGAGAAGATGGAAATCTTGGCCAAGGCGCTGAAAGACAACACCTTTGCCCTGAAGAGTGTTCGGGCCAGTCTCGTTGAGCTTGCTGCAGAGAAGGAAACGCTCAAGAGAGACAACCAGAGATTCAATGCCGAAGCCGTCAATTATCGCAACGATCTCGAGCAGGCCAACAAGGAATTCGAGAAGGAACGCAAGGCCTACGAGAATGCTATATGCCTGATCGAGGGAACGTTGGTAGATAAGTAAATTGAGCCTGACTCTGCTTTAAAGAGATTGCAGGAGGCCGAGGACCGGTCCACCAAGTCCGAAGCCGATCTTACTGCTTGCAAGAGCGATCTCCAGGTTGCGAAGACTCGGAGTAGCGATCTCGAGAAGCAATTGAAGGAGAGCAAGGCTCATGTCAAGGAGCTGAAAGCCGATCACACCAAGACCTCCGCAGATCTGCAGACCTCCCGGAAGCGATGTCAAGTGCTCGAGAAGCAGCTCAACGATCAACACGAAGAATTGATAGCTGCAAATGGTCGCATTTTTCACCAGGATGATGCTTTACGCCAACAATAGTCTTCTATTGATGAGCATGATGGCTCGAAGATGCTTGAAGGAGTCCCCACCAATCCAGCCATTGGAAGCAAGATTGCTGAAGGTGAAGGTTCATCAGCATCTACATCTCCAATTATCGATCACCGAACTGCGATTACGACTCCTCGTGTCAGATGAGAGGTTTCAAAGAAATCCATCAATTTCTCCGTCATCGCATTTTTGGACTTTTTGTTCCTTTCCGCAGCTGTTACATCAATCTTCCACACGACACTTCCAGCGGTAGATGTCGCACCAGAATTCGAACCCTCCAACCAACAACTCGTCCTCAACTCAACCACCTATTCCTCCTTCGATGCGCCCAGCACGTCCGCTGTTGCGCCAATTTCCACATCAGCCGTCGACACCTCCACCTCCGCCATCCCAGACGATTTTTTCGCCTCTTTCCAGCAAGTCATCGAAATTCCGGATAACAGCTCCTTTTTCGAAGAAGAGGAAGAGAATGAGTGGATGAAAGAAGGTGTTTGAGTATATGAGGAGTTCCCGATGGTACGAACGGCAATCTTCACTGCTGTGCTTGCTGTCGGTAACTGTGCTATCGCAGGACTATCAAACCTCGTGTTCTAGCTCCTAGTATTCTAGCTTACAGATACCATTGATAGGAAGAGCGAGCGAACGCAAATATGAAGAAAAACAAAATACCATGTCACGTGGATGGTCTCTTTCACATGATTGTACCTTTGTTGCACGACAATTCGTCGCATAATTACCTATCGTATAAAAACTTGTAGTACCACTGCTTGTTGTATAACAACATGTCGCATAACAAACTGGTCTATAGGAACTTGTTGCATAAGACTTTGGTCTAGATGAGAACTTGAGATTGAGTTATTAAGATGGATTTTTAAGGATCCTGAACTAGACACTTATATAAACAGATTTATCTTATACATAGGTGGTCGCCTATAGTGGTAGAGTAGAAAATTTCCTGTTCCGAGGGAGATTTACTGCATTTCCATACAAGCTCTTCTTATCTTTCTCTGAACTATCAAATATGACAACGATTTGGACTCTTTTGCTGTCTCTTACTCTCAACTTTCTTGTAAGAGTCCTGTATAACATGGAAACCTTTGGATTCTCCCTGTATTATAAACTTCACACAAGGAGGGTCCCTTACACTTTCGTGGGCTTGCTTTTGCTTGACGCGGGGAATTTAACAGACACTTATGAATAGCTACAATATCGAGAAATAATCTTAATGATATTCTTCAGCATCGACGAAGTTCTCCCCTTCGTCACTATCTTCACCTTCTGAATCGTTAAAGAATCGGCTGTCATCACATGAGTACCTCACCGTGGACAACAAACGGACGAATGCCTCACGGTCTTCCGTCCCAGCACCTCGTCCGTTCGCTAGTCTGAATTCTCTATTTTGTTCAAAATCGTCAACAGGTCGAGGAGAAAGACAGAATTGCTGCTCACTACCCTCAAGAGCTCGCATAGTCTCAATATCTCCATGCCAGGCAGTGAAATGCAGGATATTGACATCACCTTCACGAGCACGACGCCCTGGCTGAAGCTGTAGAAGCTGGTTTGTCTTTGTCCCATATTCGAGGAGTATCTTGAGATGTTCGGTTCTGTTTCTAAAGATGGCTTCCGAGAGAGGTGTATTGCCGTAAATGTCTCTCACGTCAGTACTAGCTCTGTGCTTCAGCAGTAGTTGCGTGGTGCAGGGATTTCCGCAAATGGACTTTAACAAGGGCGTCTGGTGATAAACGTCCCTGGCGTTAATGTCTGCTCCTTCCTTGATAAGCATCTCGATGAAATCGAGACTAGTACTGCTATATCCGACAGCGATGCGAAATGCAGTTCTCCCCCAACAGTCTCTCTTGTTGATATCGGCCCCAGCGTCGATAAGAAGTCGAGCGCAGGCTACTTGGCTTGATTGTGGTGATTGAAACACATCGTGTAGAGGACTCATTCGTTCCTTGTCCATGGAATTTAATGAAGCTCCATGTGCAATAAGCGCTTCGATAGCGCTCGTATTACCCTGGATAACGAACCAATGAAGAGGCGACCGGCCTAAGGAGTCGCGGGTGTCAACGTAGCTACCATTCAGCCTTAATTGTTGGCATAAGTCAGCTTTTTCGAGCCCGATAACGACATGATGCAATGGTGTAAAGCAGAGGTCGTCCGTAATGCTCATCTCCGCCAGTGCGATGTTCAATTTGGCAGACCATGACGGTTTTTGGGAGGGGCGGTCTATTAGTATATTTGATTGTGCATATGCGCAAGCGGAACTAGATGAGGTTTATTAACATTGACGCTCTAAACTTTAGAAAGTGGTGGACTCACATTCCTCGCGGGTCTACAAGGTGTGCATTCGCACCATAGTCCAGTAGTAACTCCACTATGCCATTACTTCGGCACTTCAAGGCCCACTATGGAAATTGATCTTAGCTCGTATCCATTCCCCCAGAATGATTACTGACTTACAAGTAGTAAGGAAGTACCATCGTCATCAGCCATATCGTTCACCATTATGGTTCCCTCTCTCAATATTTGTAAGAGTCCTTCGTATTGGCCTTTTTCGATAAGTCCCCAAACAACATGCGAAGTGGATATGGCCCTTGGGAAGCTAATTGACCACGAGGTGGAAAATTCACCAAGATCCCGAAAGCATGCTGTGAACGTGAACATTCGCTTTATCATCCATCGTGGAAAATAGTACGTGACCTGGCATGAGACAGATTTTCGCTGCTGGCATCTTGTGTAATTGCATGGTCGCAGATGAAGAAAGGGCGTTCCAGTGTAGCTGTAGAAGAGATTACCCAGAAGATCAATTAACCATCGCGGACTTTCCATGTTCTTTCGGGGATGGCATTGGCACGGACAGCTCCAGTAACAGGTACCTTTACCAATTGAAGCCTGAATACTATTGTTGCAATCAAATCGGCCGGCATCATCACTATTCGAGCGGCACGAGTTGGATTTTTCCCTAGGAAATTGCGGCGTTAACATACTACTGGTTGCCAGCGCTGAGAGTTCCGATCTGGTAATTTCAAGTTGTTCAGAATGGTATGGTGGATTTGGCGCTGTGGAGGTTTCTCTGGGTTTTTCTTCGTTCGCAGGACAAGATATGGCTCTGCTGAACTTCCTCTCCGGCTCATGAACCGTATCGGAAAAGGTTGAGTATATACTATCTTCACTAGCCTGGACTTGATTTAACACCAGATCATGTATGTTCAGAATCAACGTGTAGTCCGCTTGTCTATAATACAGATCAGTTATCGTTTCATCTGCGGGTTCTTCAAGCAACAAACCGATGGATGTTGTTGAGAGCAGCCAAAGCTGTATTGATGTTCCGATGAGCCCGAAGAAACCTTTCCTGTATCTTGCCAATTGACTTCTTCGACTTCAGCAACGTGCCGAACGACGACACGATTAAGCGCGAACTGCTCTTATCGCCATCGCCATTCGATGTCTCGTTCCTGCTACAGCACGCATCAATCAACGCATCAAGCTTCTCCAGCGGTTCCTGGGCACTTTTTACAAGCCGTTCAATGAAATCCAAATCTCCCGGAGACAGAGCATCTTGGTCGATATTGTCGGTTGCTCTTTGAACCAGAGAAAGGAGGGCTTGCAGCTCACTGACCTGGATAGTACATCAGCGATATTTCCACAATTAGGCTGCTCTTTACCTCGTTCGCCAGCTCGAGCATCTCTCGCGGCGCATGACGCAAATTGTAGAGGGAGCGCAATGCGTTCGATGTTTGGGATGCTAATCCGACGACAGTGATGATGCTTGCTGTGAGCGAGAGTGGGTCCATTGCGTCATGAAGTCTTGTTGAGATGAATATCAATAATGAAACACTAGAAGATGGCGACGAGGCCGCTTGTTGTTCATTTCATCGACCGCTCTCACAACCAGTGTCAGCTGGATCGGACTGCGCCACGCTGCTTTTGCATAGCCCTGTTCAGCATTGGATTACATGCCCAAAGCCCAAGGCTGTACTGGAGTAGGCGATTTCCAGACCTTCACATTATTTCCGCCAACGCTAAGATTTCTCATGAGAGAGCGCATTCAGCCTTGTCTGATTTACCACCTCGCGGATGTTCCGTTGATCAAAATGTTTTCAGATCGAGATATTTATTTCAAGCATTCGGGAGGCTGTTATAATTTTCTGTCAAAGCATATCATTTTGCCCATTACTGAAATCGCACGCCTTGGAGCTGAAGGTGAGGGATATGAAATCAGGAAACCACTACATGGGTGCGTGCAGGAAGGCTCTGAGCAGGGCTAAACGCCTGTCACAGTCTAGAACACGACGCGTTGACATAACGAGGCTGGCGGGGGAAGTCTCTGCTATTTGAGAAGTCGCCAGATAGATCTTCGGATTTGATAGATATGAATAAAGATAAAATGAATCTTCTTATTTCTTGTGCTTTGCGCAAGCTTTAGTGGCTTAGAACTTCTAGTTGTTGAGTATCTTTTGAGTGATGCTCCGGAGTGAAGGTTTCTTGATGCCTGAGAGCGCATTCCCGAAAGCTTTCAGGCTGCAAAAACGCCCTGAATGCACAGCCTCAATCCGCCAGCCTCGTAAGAACGCAATGTACTAATCCACGTGAGTTCCACAGTGAGAAGCTGAATATTGACGCCCGTGAAGATCTTCCCCGTCGAATCCAAAGTCCATATCCATCCTCAAATTCAAACCCCAAACATATCCGCAGCTATCATTGCGTGGAGATTGCCAGGTCAGAATGAAGACGTTCAGGCTCATTAATACAACCATCTGGACAGTTGAGACCTTCGAGACTGGGAAAGCACCCCCTTACCTTGCTATCTCCCACGCCTGGTCAGATAACATCTTCCCCAAACAGCTGCCTCTCCATCCATCATTCGGCGGCAACGCTATTCGGCAAACACTCCTGAAAAAAGACTTCAAGTCCGTGACCCATTGCTGGGTCGATCTTTTTTGCATCAAACAAGACTCCGAAGATGACATGAACGAGCAGATCCCGCTTATGGGCCACATCTACGGCAACGCTGAAGCAGTCTTGATTATTCTTACGAACAAGCTGAATCTAACTCAAGAGCAAGTTGATTACGGTACGGCTCAGCTAGTCGAGGCGCTTGCAATTTGGGAAGATGAGGCATGGACGGATGGCGGAATAAGCCAGTACTGGGTTCTTGGAGAAGGGCGGACTAAACTTGTACAAGCGATGAAAATACTCTCCCGTTTTACAAACGCCGCTTGGGGCACGCGCGTTTGGACGTTGCAAGAATACCTTCTAGCCACGACCGTTTTGTGGATTGGTTCTGACTTAGTACCAATATCGATCAACGATGAGCTCTTTGTCGCCATACCTGGGCTCTGTGAACAGTTCGAAATCACTGAATGTACGGGTCGAGGGGAATCGATAGAAAACGACCATGAACTGCTTTTCTCGCACTTCTCTGGTATGGCAGCTGGGCGCATCAGTGCAATAGACCGGACACGAGTGATGGAAATGCTCGGAAATCGAAAGGCATTTTTCCCTGTTGACGAGGTCTACGGTATAATGGCCGCTTCAACGGTAGAGATCAGCGTTAAACCGGAAGAGGCGAGGGAGGGCGCATGGAAGAGGTGGATACAGGCAGCGTTGACAGCTGGACACCTAAGATGGCTGATGATTCCTCCCGCTATGCTCTCAACCGAGGAAGCTGCGGAGTTAACATGCGAAAGAGTCCCTTGCTCAAAAAGGCATTTACTCTCGTCTGCATCGGGACTTGATCGTGTGACACCTTATGGGCCAGTCGTTGTTTCCGAGTCTACAGTATCGTTATCGGCAAGACACATTGGACCTTGTGCCACTCTTCGTAAACTTGGTCCTGTACATCGGTGCGGTAAGGGATGGGTTCATCGAGACCTGACTCTCATAGTCTATTCAAAAGGCGCTTGGTCCTCTGCTATCGATATTGCTGTCGCATTTGGCTCCGGGCGATATAACAACAAACAGATAATTCTGATTGCGCAGGTCCTCAAGAATAACTACGACCGGGCGTTGATATTCATTCAACGGCGTATGGAGGCCAAATTCTATCCCATTCTTCAGTCGGACTTACACCGCTCCGTATGGGCTGATTTCATGCAACTACTCTCACGATCTGTCATGGATACCATGAACTTCGGGGTTGGGTATCTTATTCGGGTTCGATGTCCTAAGACAAATATACCGTTCTTAACGGTTCTGGTTACCAACGGGCTTTGCCCTAAAGGTGACCTTGTTGCTTTTGACTGTAACGCGCAAAGTATTGATCGCCGGCATACGCTCTTGATCTGTGAAAAGCCGGCTACAGAAGGACAGGCACAAGCGAGTGACCCAGCCCTTATCTGGCATAAAGCAGGGACTACGATTTCAGTTGGAGAAGACTACGCGACTGGATGGGACCATATTCCGCTAGAAAAGATCAATGTTGGGGGATCGAGATGTCAAGTTTGCAAACGTACTCCGATTGCGGATATTAACGTACAGCCATCGCTCCATATTCCAAGACCCAGAAGGGACCATGCTATGATGATTCGAAAGGTGTTACAGAAACGACGGACAAACAATGTGCTTAAGACGATCACCAGTAAAGTCACAGGATCAAGACTGGATTTGAGACATCTCAACCGCTCGCGAAGACAAGTTATCTTATTGAGAAAACTCCACAACAGGCACTCCGCTCCCTTTTACTCTCCGTTATACGCCTGACCGCCTTTACTTTCTCCTTCTCCCTCCCCCTCCACCAACCGTACCGCTCTTCCCAATATCATCAACAAACCCCGAACCACGATTATCACCCTCCCCACCAACCCAATAATATCCGACTCCCTCAACCCTGCAATCAGCTCTGCCTCTCGTGGCAACTTTTTCTCCGGAATTCGCCCTCGGGAATAGGTACTTGCAACTCTTAGCAACGTTCAGATAAAGGGCAGAGAGCTCTTGTAGGGATCCCCAAAAAGTTGCTGACACAAAGACGACCGCTCAGCAGACCAATCCACCGCCACCCACTTTATAGATTCTCTGGTCTCAACTATTATTTGGAAGATTTTTGGCACCTACGATGTCGAGGCCGAGCGAGGGCTGAGCTTGACATGCTCAAGAATGCTCACCCTGTGCTCAGGTTAAAGCGGCAGCTGCTCACGTCCAAATACTAACCCGGAACCAGCGAAAAAAAGAGTTGAGTCTGACTGTTTCGGCATTCATGGTATCATTTGGCTTACTCCCATGATGGGAGCTTGAGCAGACAACAAACATAAATGGGGAAGGGCAGGTCGAGGAATATGTTTTGTTCGATATTGAAGGCGTAGAAACGATGTCTATGAGCGGAAGAGTAGGGTTCGTGTTGTATTTCCTTCTTGATTCGTGCATCGGGTATTACTTTAGCAGAGGGATGGTTTGAGAATTGAAGGATTGGAGGAGAGATGGTCACGATGGGTATGGCGTGGAGGATTTTGGAATTCAACAATCGACTCTCGATACATTTCGGTGATGCTGGTGATGCAATGGATACCTTTCCCTGTTGGACAGTTGGAAGATGATAGTCGCGATTGTATTGCACTCATCGGACCGTTTTCGACTACGTGGAAGGATTGAAATAGCATTTGCTTGGCAGATATTGGCGGGGTCAAGGCTCTCAGCTTTGCAAAGCCTTTTTAGTACCTTCTAGAGTTATTTATGGGTTTGGTCTGTGGATTGGGAGGATTGGTTCATTGGCAGAGGGGGATGAGACTTGGGAAACGAACGAGAAAGACTGAGTCTAGAGTCTACACATTGGCACTGTTCTAGGGCTTCGAGGAGGAAATAATTATGGAGTGGAAGAACTTAAGATGCACGAATCAATGAATCAAGAACTAAGTACAACACGTGCGTCTTTCATGCATAGAAGTGTCTTGTGAACACAACCTTGGCGAAAGAAGCCGGCATAATCATTTGTCCATTTGACCTTGTAGAAGATGTGAGCATAGTTACTAAGCAGAAAAAACATCACTTGGAATTGTCTTTCGATTGCACGGACACGCAGAGTATAATAGCTCTTCTGATATCTCAGTCACGCCGCGGTCTCAGGACTGCCTCCCAAAGGTCGATGCCACTTCTCGCTCAGCACAGGAGGGAATAAGGTTTTATCAGTTAGCATCTCCGTGCATACTTGAAAGTTATAATGACGTAAGTGCGTCTTTCTTTAGATGGTTTCACGTCGCGTGAATTTGCTCCGCTCCTTCTCATAAGAGTATTGAAATTGATTTCGGAAGTCAATACAGATGTCGCTTAGCAAATCGCTAGCGCGGTTTGGTCGCCCCCACCCCCACTACACGGCGCGCTCTTGACCTCGATTCTTCCTTTCTTCCAAAGAGCATCGACAACTCCGAAAAGCAGTGCCACAAATAACTTTTGCAGATTTTCGATAATCATTCAACGCCATGGTCTCTATGCTCGATGTTTCACTGCCGAAGGAACACTGGTCGAGCAGCGACAGCAGTTGCAACATCTGCAGTCGCAGAACGAAAGCCTTCAAGGTCAGCTGGTTGCAGTGAGAGCAGTGGACCAGATGAACCAGAGACAGCTGGTCGAGGATGCGAAAACCATCGAGAACTTGAAGCTTGGAATAGCGGCTGTGCGGAAAGAAAATGAGAATGTCACCAATAGACTCTCCAACTATCAAGGCACGCAGCGTCAACGAGATGGACTCAACCACCAACTCATGATTGAAAGAGCCGACTCCCAAGCAACCTTCAAAATGTTCGAGAATCAGATTGCTGGGCTCGACCAAGAAGTTTCACAAACCAATGCGCGCCACGCAGGATGTGACGGTAGAATCGAGGCCTTGGAGGGGAATCTTGAGCGTGCAAGAGAGAGACTGACCTCATTGCAGCTTGCTCACAACGCAGCCAAGGACCAATGGGCAGAAGCCCTCCGTTGGGAAGATGCTCACTATTTGGAGCTGAAGGACAAGCGGGACCGTCTTGATGTTGCCACATCTCGAGCATCTGGCTTCGAGGCCCAGGCAAGAGATCTCAAGGCCGCCTGTGACAAGCACGAGGCAACGGAGAAGGAGCTAAGAGCTCTGCTGGAGTAGAAGGATCGGTTGTTGGAGGAGAAGGATGGAAAACTTGCTGAGCTCCTTTCGCTACGTCTGGCAAAGGAGGAGGGCAAGAAGAGCAGGCAGGCACGTAACCGAAGTTTCGATGCCAGAAAAGAGCAGGAAAACTACAAGCTCACTTCGCAGGCGCTTGTTGTTTTCGGACCTCGTCGCTGCCACTCACAACTTGTTTCGAAGATATTCTGCGCAGGAATCATCAAAGCTTGCCTTGCACAGATGGGAGCTGATAACCTGATCTACCATGATATCAACCGCATCAGTGAGTCTCAACTATATTCATTTTCTTCCTCTCTATCCACCAACTAACATCTGCAAAGGATTCTTCCCGGATTGGCATGGTTTGATCCAGCATTCGATCCCAAAGCTCACCATCAAGGCCGCTTCTCACTCTATTACATCACCACCAGATACTGCGACTGCCTCAAAGCCACAACTAAACATCAAGACTGCAACCATCAAACGACCAAAGTCCATCCCAAAAAGCGTCACAGAGTGGTTGAAGTTCATCACAATATCCCTTCTCTATGGACTAGGTATCCTCATGTTCTACACCTGCATCCTCTCCGGCCCATCTTCCCACGCAACGGCCCTATCAATCTCACATTCGTATCCGCAGTACCGTCCTGCGAAGTTTTTAACTCTGGCATTTCGGTTGTAAAAACAACATGCTCATGGGAGCCCTCAATACCATCAGCATTGATCCTCGCCGCCTCGTCAACTCTCTCAGCACCAAATCCCAACCCTGCCGAGTCTGAGCTATTGTGGAATGATACCGAAGAAATATCGGGTAACTGCTCCGCTGCTGACGGAAGCTCTCACGAGCAGGATACGAATAGAGATGCGCATGACAATATGAGACAGCATTCTGAGCGTAAAACTGCGATCAGAATAGCAGTCACAGTTGTCGCGCCTTGTGTTGTTGTTGGTGCGTTTGCTTGGTCTTTTGGCTACTTTTGAGCGGCGACGGAATGATTGAGATGGATTGATCGTTTATTGTCCGAATTATATTTCTCTTTTTTTTTTCTTTTCCCCCAAAAGGTTTCATCACTAGCTGTGTAGGAGAGATCTTGGAGCACACTTGTATTCTTTTGGCAAGTGGCATCAATGGTCTTTGGGAAGGATGGAGAGAAGGAAGGAGTGGAGGATTGGGTGTGGATAGTATTCTGCTGCAGGGCGACGATGCATTTTCATGGAGGGATGTGCCATTACCTTACTAAGGTAGTATTTGCCGGCTGTTCTAATATGCACTGTTAAGTGTGAAATGCATTACTTGGGATGAATGGCAATGAGGTGGCGGAGTGCTCTGACAGTTGACGAGTGATCTACATGGTTTAGACGTGTCATTGCCTACGGGTAGTATTTGCCGTCTGGGTCTAGGGACTACTGTCATGTTGGGGCTTACAGGATCTGGGTGGACTCTGAAAGTAGCCGAGTTGGATGGAATCGTTGGACGCAAGACTGGATACTTTTGCGGATTGAGAGCGCCATTGCCTACCTCGTTGGTAGCATGTGCTGCCCTTCCCGAAAATACTAGTCTCGTGCCTCACAAGACTTAGACTAAGTTACCATAGGAGCACCAAATCAGAAGTAGCCTCTCACGATATCAATGAATGGACCTTTGTGAGATGATGCTGATTGTTTTGTAGCTGCTACCGTGCGAACAAAATATCAACCTGCTTAGATGTGGTGACAAAAGCTTGACCTGCCCTGATTGCAGCATTTCTGGGTCTTTGATTTTCTCATGATACATTCATATTGTCAATAAAGTGGCCCCTTTATCTGTGTGGTTTAATTGAGACCAGTAGTTGGCTTCTTTTGTAGGCACAATTCATTGTTATGAAAAGGGGGGCAGCATCGCTTAATCACTTAGCATCGGCCCTACATGCATTCGACACTATCCTTTCTTCTCGCCTTGCTAACTCCTCGAAATTTCGAAACAGCATCGTATTGTATTACTCTTAAGGCAACTATCTGACCGTGAAAAGCTCGAGTCGGTCGAAAGCCAACCAAGGTTTGCTCCGTTGGCAATTGATCACGATAAGCATCATTAGCATTCCTATATCCTAGCAACGAGATGAATGCACTTGATGGAAGCCACAAGAAGAGCATTGGGAGCGAGGTAGTAAATTATAGCCCGACTGATCGCACCCTGAGTGCTCAATCGATGACTGGACTCAAGCACAAAAGAAACACAGGAGTTGCCAGAGCTCGCGCCGGTGAGATGATTGAAATATATGGATTCGAGGCGCTAAATCTGGGCGTGGATGCAGTCGTTGACCATCTCCTTCAAGGGCAGAGATTTCCAGTCGATTTCAACTCCTTACCTGGCAACACATAGATCGGAGGAACTTCAGCTTACCAGATTATGAAGTACATTCGGATCCTGGGTGAGGAGGACAGACTAAAGATGCACGCAGATGAAAAGTCGAAAATGAGGGAGGTCCGGCGAGTTGAAGAGGAGAGAAGGACAGAAAGAAAGAAAGAGAAGTCCAAACTCAAGGAGGCCAGGAAGATCGAGGACGAAATAAAAAGAAAGGCGAATTCGGAAGCGAAGTAAGCTCGCGGACTGAAGCAAGAGCAAATCATCAAGGATCAAGCTAACCGTAAAGCTACTAAACACGCTGAGTTTGACAAGTTGGCAGCAGATCGGAGACTTCAAAAGCAAACCGTTACAAGAGAAATGGACAGTTCTAGGAGTACGAGCGGCAATGTCATCAAAGATCTCACGCCAAACATCGACTCCAACATGGTCTTGCTCCCGGATTCATAGACTGGAGCCCTCAATATCCTCGCCTCTCAGCCCTGGAGACCTCTGCCGACGAGGCTGCACCTGTAGCATCGATTGGAATCAATACTTCGATCAACAAGGGCTCGTCAATCAGGTCTACGTTACCTTCATCTGTACGCTCATATAGGTACATGAAGCCCATCCGTAGAAGTGGTGATGAAGATGATTGGGTAATGAAAGCTCAATGCTGACAAGCACAACAGCGTACTTTCAAATGCACTGAGTCATCTCGAGCACATGGCAACTGTGTGTGTCAAATGAATAATCTTCGACTTGTTATATACAGACTCAGATAATGACAGGTACTTTTGAGTGAATGTTACGACAATTTTCCCCTTCAAATCGACTCAGCGACAAAGCTTCACGCCAAAGACCGCGGAGACCAGGCGAAACTCGCTTAAGACACTCACTAGCGTGGTTCACAGCTATACCAACTTCGAGGGTGCGCGCCCTTCTATCATCCTACTTCCTTCTGCCAGAATCTCGAGTTTCGACTAAGAGCAGAATTCTTCGAAATTTCTAACACCAAGATTCAAAACTCTTTTCAATCCCCCAAAAGCATAAGCTTTACCGCACCCGAATCTTCTCCACAAACAAAACAACCACAACAAGCACTCATCAAACACCTAAAGACTAAAGACCACATTCAACATGTCTTCCTCGAACAACCACTTCATTTTTCTCCTCCCCTCCCACCGAGAAGCCTATCGAATATGCGGAGGTCAACGCAATGATGGCCTTCAACCGCGTAGACCTGGGAAAGGACGAATTGGCCGGAAGCGTCTACGCCACCCCAGGCGTGACTTTCGGCACCAAGAAGGAGATCTTGGAGGAGATGGACCGACAGAAGCGTGAGAAAATTTCGAAGAAGGCGGCTGAAGAAATGGATGAGGCAGCGAAGCCTAAGGTCAATGGTGTTGAGACCAAGGCTATGCAGGCCGATGGTGGTATGGAGGTGGACTCGAGCGCGCCTAACGGCACTGCTTAAAATCCCGAGCGAAAGTCGTTCTTTTTCGGTAAGTACTCGACTAGAGATGAAAGATATGAAATAGTATGCTGACTAGATCTCCACAGTTTCCTTCTTCATATTCCTTTTTCTTCGGCAGGCATGTCGCTTGGTTCGGCATAGGGCTTAGATATGGTCGGCGCTTTGAAATTTCTTTTCTGGGGGGCTTGGATCAGCCAGAGATTGGGTATTAACATCTGCGGGTGAGTTTGGGTGTTTCTTTTCATACTACAGAATAGAAATGGATGAAGACAGCTTTCTTAGAAATCACGTCCTCTTCTTCTGCTTCTATTGAACATTACTAGGCAGTACACGGTAGGCGTCTCCCATCCCAATTGAATTATGACTGTATTTTGAACCACTGTGAGCCTCACTACACGAAAAGAACAAAGAACCATTCCGGAAGGTGTTTCTACCATACTTACAAATAGAACTATTGTCTTTTCAAAGAACAACCCATATTTCCTTAGCTTCCTGCCTTTGTCATTGACAGAAACCGACTGACTGTGTGACTAATAAATTGTCTACGCCAGGTAAAATGTGCTCAAAGAAAGTCCCTCTCACTTGAAATCACCAGAATTTGGCTGGAACTTTCTATTCCAATGCACATCCCTCAAAAGCAGCATCCTCCTCGTCTCCAATATGCTCAAATGATGATTCGATCAGCACATAATGAACAGTGTCCTTCACTGTTCTGTCCGAACAGGGACACAAATATAGACAGATACTGATGAGCAGCAGGAGATTAAAGATGTATTTTTGTGCTCCATTCTTCTCAAATCACCAATCACCATATTCAAATCGAACTACTTACCAAACTAACCCCATACAATTTCCCTCCAGACAAGATGTCATCAAGAAACAACCTCCCAGCATTTAGCTCCTCGAGTAAAAGCCAAGTCGGCGCCAGTGTCGCAAGTGCTGGATCTGCAGGTAAGATTACACAAGATACAGCCACTCATGCCACCACAGGCTAACAGGCCGAAAGTGGTATTGGCGGAAAGGGAGATAGTGCTTCGGCCAACAACGGTAAGGACAGTAAGCAGAAAGCTGAGCAGAAAAAGGCCAAAGAAACCTCAAAGGAAGAAAAAGGAAGTGGTGTTCGTAGCGTAGATTTCTCGGAGGCCTTGGAGAATCCTTATCGATCGTGATGAGCTGAGCGCGGGAGGGGTAAAGATGTGAGTCTACTTCCAAAGTGCTAGAGCCATCCCATTTTCCTCGACCTTTTAGTTTGGTCTCTGCGGCGGGCCGGTATCTTGGCGACGCGCGCAGGATAGAGGCGAAAAATTTAGTCAATCAAATCAATTTATGCCTATCCATCAAGTAAAGTATATGAGGTCACCAAATCGTGTTCAGGGAAGTGAAGACGATATGATCTGATGATCTGATGAATCAAACAAGAACAAAACAATAACAGTACTTCCCGAAAGAATGACCGTTCCTGTCTCTCCCGTCCGATCCAGAACACCTCAAATGGAGTTCTGTACCCAAGTGATCTAATTCACACACAAATCATAACATACAATACAGATATCATTCAACAAATGTACAGCTAACCATCTTTCTCTGTCTCTTTTGGACCTCCGTCGGAACAGAACAGAAAGCAGTAGTAACAGACGTACGAACATTTTTTACACTTCAAGTATTGAAATATAAATAAATAATGAGTCAGCAGTGGGAATTGCCTGATTACCGTAATTAATTTAACGAAAGGACTTCTTCTCCTTCCCTTCCTACAAATCCAGCTTCCCAATTTCAGAAAACTCAACCATGTCAAAGAATCCTCGAGACCTAGGTTAGCTAGCTGCACCAGACAACAAGTCTTCATCTGAAGCTCCTGGCATGGCCTCCAGCAATCAATCCCCTGACCTCCCTAGCAAAGCTAAAGAGTCAGACTCCGACAAAGCTGACACCTACTATCCCGCTCTCAACGCCAAAACAGGAAGTGGAGATGGTTCTATCACCAGTGGTGTTAAAAGAGGACACCTCAACGGTGACCAAAGAAGAGAAGCGACGAAAAAGGAAGATACCCCAAAATGGCCACGCCAAGAACAGAATCGGTTCTTTAGCGATGGTTGGATTTCGAGCAGATTCTCCTGAGGTGCTCGACTGCTTTTGCCTTTAGCTATGCTGAGGCCAGATACGGTAAGTAGGTAGGTCTGGATATGATACACAAACATGCTCGCATTGAGATTTTGATACTGATTATTTTGAAAGCTCTGTAATTGGTACACCTTGAAGATCTTAATGCATGGGCTAGTCTGAGATATCGGGACGGAAAGTGACATCATGGCTTTTTGAATATGATATGTTGTTGAATACTGAATACGGCACGAGGGATAGAACCTTCAACCAAGCTAAGATATCGGCCCAGCGTCAGTGAGAAGGCATTCAACAAGCAAACGAATCTCCGATTTTCAAATTCATAGAATTGGTATCCTACTCATCCATATCCCTCTCCTCAATGACTTCCTCCTCACCCACATTCTCGCCGCTCCTTTGCGCACCTAAGCCAACCTCCTCCTACTCCACTCAACACAAACATCCGCCGTCGCCCCCTCCAAAAAATCATTCATCACGACCACAAGCTGCTCTTGATCCAACCTCCCGCCCTCCCTCATAACCCACGGCAGCGTCTTAACATCACAAATCGGTTTCGTCGCCAACAAACAACTACTACTCGCATTAGCCGCCAGAACCGAATACGCCACCGCCTCCGGCACATTCGTCGCCGTAGCCTGACACTGCAGATTCGTGAACGGTTTGCCGCGCTGTTTTTCTGGCGTTATGGCGTTGAATTCAGCGAGGATGGTGTCGCCGGTTAATGTTGCGTTTGCGGAGTCTGTGTAGGTGGAGAAGGAATCGGAGGGCGTGAAGAGGATGAGACGTTTCTTTTGGGCGCGGAGATCGCTGATGGAGAGGCGGAGCATGTCGTCGAGAGAGCCTTGGATGATGGAGCCGTTGGTGGGGGCGAGGGCCGTGGAGATGTAGCGCGAGATGTCCTCGTTGCTGGGGTGGGCGCATTCGGCGGGGACGCCGTCCCAGCGGAGTTGTGTGACTACGATTTCATCTGGATGCGAAAGTAGGAACTTAACTACATCGGAGAGGAACTCCGCGAAAGGCATGCCAGGAATAGCGGAGTGAGAGAAGTAGAGGACGTCGGGAATGGCGGATTTGCCGCGGATCACGTTGTGTAGGTATGCGGGTCTGAACTCGAAATATCGAGCTCCGATGGCGAGGATGGTGTTCAAGGAGTCTTTTTGAGTTATTGCTAGACCGCGGACGATGTTGGGTGCGATGGCCATCACGGCGGGGTGGGCCATCATGTTTGCGATTTTGGCGAAGACGGGGTCGATGCTTGTGAGGACGTTGACGAGGGCGTCGCTGCCCATTACGGCGTCGGAACTTTGCATGCTGTTCATGCCTATGTCGTGGGCTGCTGGGAGGAAGAGTTTGTGGAAGGGTTTGTTGGATTGTGGTGAATTTTGAGGGGCGAGTTGGCTCATCCAGGAGGCGTAGTTGGGGGAGACGGTTACGTAGCATTGGTCTCTGTTTGGCAGGCCGGCGACTCCAGGGCCGGCGTCGTAGTAGCCGTAGGAGACGATCACGTCGTTGCGGACGATAGATGCTTGGTTGGCCATTGTTTTGAGAGTCCCGCCTTCGAGGTTGCCGGTGAGGACGTTGATGCTTATTTTCTCGTTGGCGATCTCATTTCCATTCTGGGTGACGCGGAATGAGAATGTTCCGGAGAAGTTAAAAGCGCCCTTGATGTGCTCTTTGTCGACCTCGAGATGGTCGCTGGTGTATTGGCGTTGAGCATTGCGTGTGATGGTGGTTCCAGGCACGGAGAATTCAATTTGACAGCCTGGGACACAGACGTAAGAGTAGCATTGGACGCCTTTGCTAGGCATTTTGGCGATCTCCGAGGTCGCGCGTTGATAAAGTGTTTCTGGGACCTTGTCGTTTGAGGTGTGGTGTTGTGAGATTGAAGCTGAGAGTGCGGGGTGATGAGGTTTGGAGGGGTAGAGGTGAATTTAAGACTTCAGATAAGACGGCAGGAGACATTTTAGAAAAGCAATTTAGCAAATCTGAAACACACCAGCTGAATACTAAAATCATGCAGCCCAGCGGGTTGAAGTGCGAATCACCTGCAGCTCAGATGCTAGACATGCAGGTGGTGGTTCCCTAATGCCCCTCACCTCATCGCCAGTCTCAGCCAGCCCCTCGCGCCATGGCGGATACGGAATTGCATGGCGTGGCAGCTGGATGGATTATCCGGCTGGCTCTGAGCTCACGAGATGTCCGAGTCTATGGTAAGGAGACAACACAATGTGATGTTACTGGTCTGAGCGTGGTCTCATCGCCTTCAAATAGAAGAAAAGTGATGACCAGGCATCGTTGAAGAAGGAGAAGGTATTTCTGTGAGGATGAAGAGGGGGGCCTTCGGTGGAGATCAAGTAGTGTTCCCACTAGCAGGGCTGGAGGATTCAGGGCTTTCAGGGGCTGACCAGCCCTGTACGTTCGGCTTTCTTGGCGCTCGGGACATCCGATCCTCGCTAACAGAACCCCTCCAAGTACCCCTCACTCCCTCTTAACCAATTCTTTTCGAGTCTGCATGATCATTCACGGCTGTGGTGTTGATTTTTGCGATACTTGACTCCTCGGGTCTTATCTCACCTTTCCCCTTCACCTAATAATCCATACAAATGCACGCCACATGCTTGGTGGTGCCAGGTCCGGATCAGGATTGAGATGGCGACTTTCAGAGTTGGCACAGGCTTATTTGGTTTGAAACCACTCAACACCGGAAGATAGAACTCAGTATTGCTTTTGAGATATAGAGCTTAACGAACAAATGCCCTACTGCTTGCGTCTTTGCTACCATTCCTTGTATGCGCATCTCGAGTACGGTCCATACTTGGTCCGTGGCAAAGCCTCTCGTATGATTCATCAAGCTGGATGAAGTCCTGGGAAGAGAGATTCCGAGTCGACAAGCCGTCGGACAAGGGGACATGAGGATGTTGAGGAAGAGGCTTCCTGATTCGAGGACAAAGCCGGGAGGTATTAGAGCTGGAGAGGTGGCAGGTACACTTGAAGCATCGGAGGAATTTCATATTGTGAGGTGTGAGAAAAGAGGGAGCGAGAGACGAAGAAGAAACTCTGCGGCTGACAGTGACTTTGGCTCTTCTCCCCTATCCTTGTTATGTGGAATCCTTTTATTCCAGTCTTGACCTTGAGACATTCTGCTCGGACGCCTTTGTTCATAGACCTCTTCATCTGTCTTGACTTCTCTCGTAGTTAGGGCCAATGCTCGTTGTCGATGACTCTTTGAGGACTTTGTTGGGCGATGTTGCGCTGGAAGAGTATGAGCTTCCTTTGAGGACTTGAAGCATCTCCTTGACTTCAGTAAAATGTTCTCCAAGGAAAGATCCCCACTGATTAGAAGGGTGTTCGTTGGGTAGGATGGAATGACTTGGTCTCGAGAGTTGACGTGTCGCCGATATTGAAAATAAACTGCTGAAATTCACTTTGAAGTTGAAGTGGAGTCTGGACGTGCAGATAAGGTTGAGTGAATCTAGGCTCAGAGATCTCGCTAGTCACTCTGTCCGTCCGCAACCTTCCTCATCGCACCAACCTAGCTTCAACACCAAACATCTTCTCCCACACGAGCCAACTCGCATCGCGAAGTCCATACTGAGGTATCGACTCAGTCGGTGCGGGTGGTCTTCCAGCTGGTATGCTTTCGAGTATCCCCTTCCTTTACAGCATGTCTGACTTCTGCAGGACCGCCAGCGATTCTCTCTGCACACCTATAATTAGAATCTCGAGTTCACCTTCATCAAGACGCGTCAAAAATCTCAGATCGCTTTATTCGGCTCCTCCTGTCCTCCTCTCCGTTAACTACCGAAGAACATCATTGATTTGGGTTTCACGACACAATGGACTCCGCTCCATCTTCGGCTTCCAAGAAGCGCGCCGCCGGTGAACCCAATAACAACGATGGCGCAGGGAAGAAGGTGAAGAGAGATTTGTTCGTGGAGTGAGCGCGTTCCAGTCCGACCGATTCAACCTTGGTTCGCTAACGCTAGATAGAACATTGGGCAATACCATGGTTGACATATACGTTGGTGCTGGTGCCCAGAAGAAGCAATTCCATATCCACAAGGCGCTGCTGTGTGCGAAAATCCCCTATTTCGACAAGATGTTCAACAGTGGCTTCAAAGAGGGGAAGGAGAATTCCGCAGAGCTTCCTGAAGACAAACCCGAATCATTCGATATTCTCCAGGAGTGGGTTTACACGGGAACGCTGCCGAAATTTCAAATTACCAGGGAGCAAGGGAAAGGCAACCCCACCAACTTCTCCTTTCAGGGATTGTACACGCTGGCAGATAAACTTTGTCTAGATAGTCTCAGAGACCAAATTGTTACCGATGTGATCGATATGGCCAACTCAAAAATTCAGCGATCTCTTGGCCGGTCATCCGAAAGTCTCCTTGGCCTACTTGGAAGCTGCCCGCAAGTTACCCCTTGGACACGTTGCAGAGGATCCGCGAAAAATGTCACGATGTACGTTCCATGAACATGGAGTTGGTGAGGCATGTTCAGTCAAGAAAGGAGTTTAGTAGTTGGTCTTTGGCATGGGACAGTTGTGGAGTTTGACCGGCATTAGTGTCGCGATACACATACGAAGGATTCCCTTACTTGGGCTGTACACTTCTGAAACTAGCATAAATTTCTGTTTTCTAGATCTCTGACGCCAGAAAATACGCTTCAACAGAGAACATCTCTCCATGATGACCCACTTGGTTTCGTGGAACAAGATAGTTCGATATCGGAATCTCGACATGAGCAATTTCTATTTCCGTCTTTGGACCTAAGCCGTCGCTGCTATAGCCTAAGCTGTAGGTGAGCCAGGCTAAGCAAGAAGTAAGCTGTGGTAAGTAAACAAGGGCCTGTTTAAGCCCCTCGGCTACAACTGCCGCCAGCTAAAATTGGAAAAAAGTAAGTCGGGGCCAGTTCTGGATCTTTATTTAAAAGAGCCGCATCAAATAACAGGCGAAGCCTTACTTATCAAACTTTGCAAATTTAATTTTATCATATGCAAGCATATACCGATTAGTTAAGCATTCGTTTAATTCTTTTTTATTACAAGAATTTGTATTTAAAATATATAACATTGCTTTATAATAGCAATCGCTTAATAATTCGATACAATATTAAATGGCCTAAAAAATAACAACACAAATCCTAAAAGTCAACATTTGATGCTTTTTATAAGTATGTTATCTATTATACAACGTTATTAGATCTTTTTTTGAGCAAGGTATTGTTTATGCAAGACCGCGGAAAAAAGGTAATACGGCAATTATATCAAATGTTACAATAGCTAGTTTACTGGGCTTGCCGTAATTAAAAGCTTTAATAAAAAGACTAATTTGAAGCTAAAACCTTCGATTTGCTACTTTAAATTCGATTCTCTTTGATTATAATAATAGCGATTATTTTTTTGAAGGGCATCATATTAATTAAGATACAAGCATAAGCTTAGCTTAGCTTTTTTTTCTTACTATCGCATTATTACGATTTTTACGATAATGCTTTTTTGATAAATATAATAATAGGAAGCTTGCCTTTGCATTTATTTTATGCGATATAACTTAGCTAATGGAATTAATACTTTTTAATAACATAGCTAGCTTTTACCTAGTTACGTTATAGCATTACTTGTCGAAAAAAGGATCTTAGTAAGCTCTTTTATGCTATGGAAAAGATAACATATGCTGTATATTTGGATTTGGGCTTATTTGTGATAAGAAAGATTTCGGTAAGCTTTTTAAAGACAATGGAAATAACAACATGCGTTAATATTTTGAATTAAACTAATTTATAGCAAGTAAGATTGATTTTTGTTTAAAGTGGTTGTAACAGGTGATAATTTATATGATAATAGCATTATTAAAGCTTTTGCTAAGCATCTTACAAATCGAATACAAAACGCCGGCTATGGGAGAATGGGTTATAAGTAGCTAAGCTAATGTGGAAAATGGTATGAAGGTACGTTATACAACCTTGAGAGGAGCTTAATTAGCGGTTATTATATATTGGAATAATAGATTTGGTGATTAAAAGCTATTTCGAAAATTGTTCGACTTTAAGGCACTGCCTTAGCAAGATTGCAAGCGTTATAAGAATGGCATGGCATAATTTATATTTTGAAGTATCAATTTTGCAAAGGGAAGGTTAATTTGGGCTTAGCTTGGCAAAGATAACCGTAAGCTTTAAAGGATAAGTGTCATGGATTGGATTTCGAGTAAAATTAAACTAATTATAGGCCGATTTTTCGATCATTAGTGAAGCTAAGGAAAATTAGGGACTGATATTGTGGCAGGGCCATTTGATTTTGGTGGTTAGATGTTACGTTATCGGATGCGGCTTTGCCAAGCTTGCTTCGGTATAAGAGCCAACTTTCCTTCCATTTCTTTTAACATCACTTATCTTATAACTAATGATAATTTTTATTTAATATATTCTTTTTTTTACTTTTAAAATAACAAATCCCGCTACTTAAATTTATCTTATTGTAAACGGGTGGAATCGATTGATATTATCCCCTGAAAACATACTACATCTGCAAACCGTAGTACTTTGCTTAATAAAGCTAATTATACGTATTTTGAAGCTATATATATACCCAAATCCAAATCACTTAACTACTATGTGCCTTATTACATTTGTTTTCCCCTTGATCTAATAATTATCTTAATTATTTTAGTTTTGATTTTCCAAGTTTTATATTTTTTGAAGATAACAGCAATAGCAATTGATATTAATTATATTTGGAATAATTGTAAATATAGTGGCAACTAATGTTAATTACATTTGGAATAGCAGCTTCGTTTTGCCTAGTATTTGCATTAGCAAAGGTATAATAGAAATTATTAAGTTGGCAAAAGCAATCAAGTTAGTAAAGGCAATCAAGTTGGCAAAGGCAATCAAGTTAGCAAAAGCAATCAAGTTGGCAAAGGCAGTTGAGTTTTTAAAAGCTTAGCTTATCAAATCGAGAAAGTATGCGTGCGTATACTAAAATCGCTGGAATTATCAGAATCGCTAAAATTGCTAAAATTATAATAAAGGCGTAAACCTTAAAGATATATGAAGACAAAGCTTTGATCGTGTGCTTCTTTGCGTTAATTACTAATATAAATAGGTAAAATCAATTGATATTATTTTTTGAAAATATATTACATTTGCAAACCGTAATACTTTGCTTAATAAAGCTAATTACACGTATTTTAAAGCCATATATATACCCAAGTTCAAATCACCTGATTATTACGTGCCCTACTACAATATTAAGAACTTACAAAGATGCAATGGATTGATGGAGTAAGCAATTTTGCTAATGTAATGACGAAGGCTAATTTATTACGATTTTGCAAGAGCTTATTGATATTAATAAGTTGAAAGTGAAAATAAAGGGATGGGTTTAGCGGCTTATTAGCGCCGATTTGGATAAATAGCAGGGGAAGTTTTTATGCTTATTTATTTTCTTATATCAGACTTTTTTGTATATTTCCTTGTAATACTTATTTATATGTTTCATATTTACATTTTTTATGGGAGTAAAAGTTAAGAAGTGATAAAGAGAACGATTTTTTATTTAGATTTTTATTTTTTAATTTAAAGCACTAATAAGATAGCCTTGCAATAATATCTTAATAAGGATTTGGTTGCCGGTTTTATTATAGGGGGCTATTTTTATATGGGGATATGAAGAAGATGTTGCTATGAAGAATTAATTTATGAAGCTAATTTGAAATAGGGCTTTAAGTATTGTTTTTATAAATATCACTGACCTTAAAGGCAGCGGCGGCGATGGCAGCGGCGGCTTTGGCGGGAGTTCTTGCCTTGGCCTTTTTCTTATTATCTTCCTTTTTTTAATAGCGTCAATGGTTGTGAAATAACTAGCGCTATTGCACTTCTTGGTTTGTTTATCATCATTATTTTTTTTCTTTCGCTTTTCACCAGTTGGGAGCCGGGGGGGAGCTGGGAGGGAGCCGAAGGGGTTGCGGCGGCGGCAGCAGCAGCGGCGGCAAGCGTAACAGCAGAAAGAATCTACTTTAACATTCCCTTTATTTCTTATAAAATTCTTATTCAACAAAAAGTTTTATTTAGCAAAAAGAAATAAAAGAAAACTTACAAAATTGTTAGTTTTAAAGGTTATGATGCGGTAATAAAGGATCTTGATTTCGCTTAAAAAGGCAGCATTAACATTTTTAGGAGTTTTCGGTTTAATAATTACGTTAATAAATTTAACATTAATAAAAATCGTAACAATAGCGGTAATATCTTTTTGATTGCTAGCAAAAATTGCATTAATAAGAGCATTGTATTTTAATGCAATGAAGTTTAGAAGTTATAGCAATTATCAGTACCGGAGCCAAATTGAAGGAGGTAGCGGATGGGTTGCGAGGCAAAAAAGAAATTGAAGGTATTTATTAAAACGCAACTTTCCTTTTTATTAACGCAATATTGTGGAAGGGCAAATCCCAAGCAACCACACAACAAGAGAGGGAGCACTCAAAACATAAGAGTAAACTTGATATAAAAAAACAGTTTGATCAAATCAAAAGATAAGATAAATCTAAGTAGCAGGATTTGTTATTTTGAAGGTAAAAAAAAGAATGTATTAGATAGAAATTATCATTAGTTATAAAGTAAGTGTTATTAAAAAGAATAAAAAAAAGTTAGCTTTTATATCAAAGTAGGTTTGACAAAGTCGCATCTAATAATATAACATCCAATTATCAAAATCAAATGGCCTTATTATATGCGTCCCCCTTTCCAAATAATCAACTTGTCCTCGAGTTACAAAATTGCAAATTGTAATGATAAAATCAAATAACTAAGTTATAGCGCAATTATAAAGAATGCAATTATATTAAATGATAATTAATAAATTAAAATAATCTTACTTTTGAAAGCAAATATTCACTTGCTTAGCGTTTCCGCCATTAATAATTATATATATAAGTAACTTCTTTCCCCGCAACTTGCAATTCTAACTTTTTAATTACATTTCCTTTTTTTCTTCTCTTCAACTTCTAATAACGTAATTCTTTTGCATTCTTTAACGCTTTCTTTATTAATTTTAAAGCTTTTCTTTTATAGCAACGCATTATTTAAAGCCTTGCATCATCGATTTTGCGATTTCAGCCTCCTACGAGGTAAGATAAGGCTAATTATTTACCTCGCCTTAATTTAAATTAACTAAATTTAATAAACACAAGATTAAAGCCTTTCTTCTTATTAACAATTCCTTTAAAACTTTATTATTCCATCTTTTTCTTTTTTAATAACTTTGCTATTGTTACTAATTCCTTCGATTGCAAGATTTGCGATCTATTTAGCTTCTCTTTTAAAGCTGTGGAGCTTTCATTTAATTAAGTTTTTTTCCTTTCTTTGCGCTTCTTTTATAATTATAAAGCATTTCCGCAGCGATTAACTTAATATAGCAATTACCTTTTGCAAATCAAGATCTTTTTGCTATAGCTTGAATTATTGCTCTTTTACTAAATTTCTTTTCTTTTTTATTTGTTGCAACTTTTTAACATTATCATCTAAAATTAAACTTTGCATAATAGCAAAATAAGATTGACCCCCTTAAGGCAAAATACCTCAATTTTTTTTAATACGCTTTAATTATATTGCTGCTTTCTTGCAGATTTCCATTGTTATTAATTCGCCGTTTTATAATTACTAAGGTTAAGCTATCTTCCTCGCTCTTTAGGCTGGTTATCTTTCTTTACCCTTCTTTTTTCACTTTTCTTTCTTTCTATTACAAAGTTATATTAATATCATATCAGGTTTGTTTACCCCTTACTTTTTAAGAAAGTTAGTATTTTGCTTTGGTATTTAAGAAGAAGCTTTAAGCAACATGCAACCTTTTACAATGCTTTATGCAACTTCCACCTTTTGAGTTTGGAATGTGCTATTACGCATGATATTGATTTTCCTTTAAAAATAAAATCTTATAAGACATAAGGTTATTTAAGCTTTAAGTAAGCGTAAATGGAAGTTTAACGTTTTACACTTTAATATTTATAGCCTCGATAGAGTTTAGATTGATCTTCTTTTGCGCTAATAATAAGTAAGCTTTTTTCTTACTTTAACTATAAATATTTTACAAATTTCTTTAACACTTCTTTTTTTTTACCTTATAATGATTTTTTGCTTTAATAAACATATGCGTATGTACAAATATATATTTATATAAGGTTGGCAGCAATAAAATGGGATTTAAAGGTGTTAGGCAATTGGTAACTTTGTAATAATTTTGAAAAAGGCGAAAATTAATAAATTAATTTTTAGCAATAAGGGTTGCTAAAGCTTTTATTTGCTAGCATGTAATTTTCTTTAATCTTGTTATTATTATTAAGTTATAAGACCTATTGAAGTTAACGGAATTTGCAAATTATACTTGAGATTCAAAATTAGTGATACGCTTAAAAAAGATAGGAATTCTTCTTAAATTAAATTACTTATTATGCAATTTCCAAATTGCTTAGCTTAACTTTAATTCGATATAAAAGCAAGTTTGATTTTCTTATTTTTAAAGCATTTAATATACTAAAACTTATTATATGGGATTTGATTTTAGTTTAATAATAATTTTGGGAATATTTAATAGCTTTAAAAAACATATAAACTTATTATCAATTTTATTATCTTGAGGATTTTTTGAAACTATTTAACTTTAGTTGTTTAGTGCTAGCTTTAACTTTGGGCTGGTATATAAACTTGCAGATTTAAATGCTATTATATTATACTTTTGCTTTTTAGCTATATCTTTTGCTAATACTTAAATTGCGATATATTTATGCTTTTTTCACTCGCTCGCTTTTACGCTTGGAAAGTTGATAATAATGTAAGTTGGGCCTAAACTTAATAAGCGTAGTTGGGAAGAATAACGCAGCCTTTTTAAAATAAATATAAAACTTTTTTTTTAAAAAGATTTAATTAAAAGTTATCGGCTGATAGCATATTTAAATTTCTAATAAAAGCATAAGTATGTTTTGCTTTAATAAGGAATAAAATTGGGAAACTTTTACTTATAATAAGATTTAAGCTAATTAGTGTTGATTTCCTTAGAAGTTATAATAAAAGTTTTACTTAGTGGGCAACTATTAAGAAGGCGAATATAAAGGCAATTTTGGGTTTGAAGTAATATAAAAGCGCCCTAATTTTGTTATTAGCTTTTGAAGGGAAGTTAGTTTCATGGGATTGGTGAAGCCGCTTACTTTGTTATTTTTTGCTTATAGATTTCTTTTATCACTTTGCTTCTTATTATAAATCGGAAATTTTTATTACTAGGTTAAACATTACTGTAAGGGGTGCTGTAAGTATTGGCGGCAAAGTAGTTTGGGGGGAACAAGCATTTTAAATATTAGATGTCGCTTTTAAGGGGGTTCTATTGCTAGGGGATTTAATTACTTATTCCGGAAAAGCGGCGCTTAAATGGTGTGGCAGGGCCACTTGATTTTGGTAGTTGGATGTCACGTTATCAGATGCGACTTTGCTAAACCTGCTTCGATATAAGAGCCAACTTTCCTTTCATTTCTTTCAACACCACTTATCCTACAACTAACAATAATCTTTATTTAATACATTCTTTTTTCCACCCTTAAAATAATAAATCCTGCTACTTAAATTTATCTTATCTTTTAATTTGATTAAATCGTTTTTTTATATCAAGTCTATCCTTATGCCTTAAGTGCTTTTTTTCTTATTATCTAATTGCTTAGGATTTGCCTTTTTATATATTTATAATAATTAATATAAAGATAAATTCTTTATAAGGGAAAAATTAGATATGATTAAATAATATAAATCTTATGCTAACAAAATATGTGTAAAGTTTAAGGAATGATAATTATATAAATTAAGGGAGCCATTTATTTGATTATCTTGTAACTTTTAATATAAAAAACAAGTGCAGTGAGGTATGATTATTCGAGAGGTAAAAGATAAGCTTATTAATGGACCGAGGTAACTTCTATTTGTATTAAGGGAATTTTCGAAGTATTAGGAAGTTTAAGCCTTTACTTTTAATAATTCCAACTTGGTGCTTTGTATCACTGAAATGCATCTTCTTCCTTTTAGTTTTAGGCTTTTTGATAATACTCCCAGCTAGCTAATAAACCTTATAAGTATAAGGCGATTAAGCGCTAGCTATTGGGATGAGTAGGCCTTTGGAAATAAAGCTGAAAAGAGGTGAGTGCCTTTGATATAAGGGTATTTATTTCGCGCGTTTTGTGTATTTTTTTTTTTAATAAATTTGCTATATTTAAATTTTTTTAGCACTTATCTTAGTATTTTGTTTATGTTATATTATTTAATTTTCGTTGCTTAATAATTTAAACCAACTTTTTATGTTAATAATCTTGTTTAATATTTGTTTTTAGCTTATTAGTTTTGTAAGCGAAGTATCTAAAAGAGGAAGTTCGGGTATTAGAAACTTAAGCGCTTCCAACAGTTATAGCGCTATCGGGAGCTTTTAGCGCTAAAGGTATTTGGGAATTTGAAGAATATTTTTTTTCGTTATTGTTTTTCCTTTATTTGCGTATGCATAATATTTTCAATCAATTTTTTATATTTCAATCACTAACTTTTGCTAAATCTTTACATTTCAAAATCATTAAATTTCTTTACGAAATAGCGATGCGAAATACTAAAAATAGATCTCTTAAAAAGGGAAGCTATTAAATTCCCATAGCTAATATATTTCCTAGCAAAATGCCTAGCTTTCAGGCTAGAGCTTCCAAAATCTTTAAAGCTTTTTTCCTTTTAAGGGGGAATAGCAACTCTTTTGAGCAATTTGGCTCTAAAGTCAGGTCTCGCTTTATTGATAGCGCTGAAGAAGGCCTTGGAAAAAGCAAGGGAAAAGTTACTCCTTTAACTTCAAATAATAATTTTAAAAGAGCTAGACTTTTTAAAAGATCACATTATATTAACACTTTTAATATTCACAAGCTTTAAGTACACTTAAGTTAACTTATGCCTATCTTTGGAATTGCTGGAGCTTTTACATTTAATGAAGCTAAGATTATAGCATTTTTTAAAACGATTAATAAGATATTTGCAACGCATAATATTATTGGAAATCAAAAGAAAAAGCAATAAGTTTTAAATTACTTATTTCCTTTGGTAGCGTAAAACTTGAAACAAGTTAATTATTACTGGCAACTATGTTATTTAAATTTTTATTTAGCGGCTTGCAAGGAATATCAAAATTAGGATTTTTATTATTATTTTTATATAATAACTTACTTTGATTTAATTATTTAAAACTTTAAGGAAATTTAAAACCAAATCGGCATTTACATTTAGGCACAACTTTAACACTTTTTAAAGCTATTTCAAGAAGTGGCGTATAATTGCAAGCAAAAGGGAAATCTTATGAAAAAGATAATAACGCTAAAATTCATTATTGCACTTTTAAAACATTTGCAAAAGAAGGTTATTGCAGCAGCTTAAAAGCTTAGAAAGAAGTTCAATTAAGATAATATTATGCCTTTTAATAAGGTCTTTGATAGTATAAAGATTCATATTAACAGTGAGAAAGACTTTGACGAATTTCTAAAAGAGTAAGGAATGGCTACATCAAGAGGGTATTTTAGAAGTGGAGTTTATTAGAATATGTTTAGTAACTTTATAGCCATTGGAATTCTACTATTTGGAAAGCTTAGTTACTAAGCTGACTTTATTAATTATAAGGATAACTTCTTAAGAAAAGTTATTAATGAAACTTTTTGACGAAAGGGGCTGCAGCGGGAGCTTCCTACGGCTTAAGCCTTAGGCTAAAAGATGATGTTTACCTTATAGCGTCTTATCGATAAGGTTTAAAATATTATTAAGAATAAATTGGAAATTATCACTTAAAAACTTGACTTTTTACGTATTTTACACGCTATAGCCAAAAGAGCTTAAAATGTGGACCTTATAATTGAGATTAATAGCTTGAAGCTTTATAAAGCCATTTAAAACATGGCAATTATATAATACAAGCAAACGTTTCATAATAAGTACAAGCGCTTTAAGAAACCAATTATAAGAAGATGTAAATAATGCAATAATAAGTAAAAATTTGGCATGAGATGGCAAGTGTGGCATGATTATATAAATTAATGCTACGATTATAAGAAGTTTGTTAGCTTTGGTATTATTCACAAGTTTAACGAAAATAATTATATTTGCATTAAACCGTTTAAGGAAAGTAAGAAGGCTTATTTTATATTATTTTCAAATGATAATAAAAGTCGTTAAGATTATATTATTTAACAAGTATTTAACATTGTCAATAATATTGTAGTAGGGCACGTGGTAATTAGGTGATTTGGATTTGGGTATATATATGGCTTTAAGATACGTGTAATTAGCTTTATCAGGCAAAGTATTACGGTTTATAAATATAATATGTTTTTAGGAAACAATATCAATCGATTTCACTCATTTACATTAGTGATCAATGTAAAGAAGTATACGATTGAGGCTTTATTTTCATATATCCTTAAGGTTTGCGCCCTTATTATCTCAGTACTGCGGTTTGCCCCCCCGGGTTTAGCGACCCTCTGGTTCGGGCAAGGCGCGTGCACGGGCCCGGCGCCGCTTTCAACATCTATAAGAGCTCGCCCACCCCGCGGCTCGACCTCCATCCTCTTCAATCTCTTCCCAAACCCCCTTTCGCTCGGCCATTTGCTCTCGCCATGCGCTATTGACGCGTTCCCAACGAGACCCACGCAATACGCTCCTTTCGCCAACCCTGCTGCAGCTGAAAACCTTCACGGCATGGCGGCTTGAAGCCAGAACCCTGGATCCTCCTCGATCTGCCACTCTGGATTCGATGCTTGTGACCGTCGCGACGGCGATCCTTCGCCTGGATTGCATCGTATTGGCCGAGATACGAGCTTGAGCTCAGCTCGCTGCCCTCTTTTCGCTGCCGCACCATCACAATACTCACGGAATTGCTTCAGTGGGCGACCGTGACAGTGGAGGCTTGCCCTTGGCTTTCCCTTCCTGCGATATGACCTGGCCAATGGAAGAAATTCCTCACGACGACGTGACCAGCTTCTGCCTGGCTGCGCCGTGCTATTACGAGTCAGGAAAATGATCCCGGTGAGCTCCCTTAGGTCGGTGAGACGATGACATGCGCTGTATGCCTCGATCTGGGCTAATCTGTGACGAGAAGGGCCGATTGCATCCCAACATGGCCACGGCAGACGACCATTTGCATGACAATGACAGCTTCGCAGCCTCTGCTGAGCATCCCACGGACTGAACACGAAACGCCGGCGTAGGGAGAATGGATCACAAACAGGCAGGCTGACGTGGAAGATTGCGAGGAGGCAGGTCATACGACGGTCTCGGAAGGAGCTCGATCCGCAGCTGGTTACATATTGGAAGGATGGATGTGGTCATTTGAGAGCTCTTCCGCAAATCCTTTGGCTCAGGGCCCTCACTGCTGTGACAGGAGTGTACGCGCCACCAGAATGGGGAAAGCATAATTTATGCCGTGGAATATCACTTCTTCAATGGGAAGGTCGTTTGGCCTTATCTACGCGAAGATGGCCACAGGCTCCAGGGGAAGGGTCTGGTGGGTTGAGTTTTGAGCAACATTGGAGTGATTACCGGTTGATTTCTCGATCTTCGGTGAAGCCGAGGAAGACGCGGTACTGCAAGACAAACGAGTCGTGGCCAGAGCCTGGAGGGACTGACATTTCATGCGCAGGACTAAGTTGAATTTAGCACGGCACTCGGCAGCGCTGCGAGCGGCAAAGCTGATGTGTGGACGAGATCAGTCCAATTTCGGCAAGCAGGTGCTCGCGGAATACCTTTTAAGTCCCTCAATTCCCCTCGCTGAACATTCAATACACGCTCAAACTGCGCTCTTCTCTGCCTACTTCTTTCGTGATGGCTGCCCTTGAGAGTATAAGTTTCGTTCCATTTGCAATTCCTCCATCAAACCCGCCCTTCTGCAACAGAATCACCCTTTGGCATGATCAAACCAGCCCTTCAATCCGTTCAGACAACGTCAGCGGCGGCCAGAAAACACGCAAACCTGCCGATCCTCTTTCTCGTTCTGGATATCAAGCTGATAGAAATGAAGCAGCGAGAGCTCAAGGTATGTGGAAGAGCTCTACCCGAAGTGAATCTCCATCTAGATCCTAGGCACGCCCTTGCTGAAAATGACGATGAATCAGACGACCATTTTCCGTCTATTGAGGAGCTCTCTCGAGCGGCTCCGAGTTCGAGGATCTCGACTGAAGCCTTAAAGGCTGGGTGTAGCCTTCATCGTTTAGAACCACCCGCTGTCGACAGAGACGGACTGCAAGTCAACCCAACACAATCAAGGTTGGGCGAATGCCAGGGTATTTGTCAAGGTACATACCGGCTACCGTTCACGCTCAAAACAGTCCGCTAATTATATGCAGATCAACCAGTGATCTTCGATGATAATGGCGCAGATAACGCAGATGCTGGGAATGAAGTCGAAGGCGCTTTCGGGGATATTGATACAGGGCGTATTGGACGGAATGCGAGTCCGCATATCATCGCCAGCTCAGAACTCGTCTCAACGCTGACCGAGTCCACTAATACATCCGGCCCATGGTATGACGTTGAGGGGATTTATAATGTCAGCGAGCCAGCTCCGGGGCCTCGACCTCAAGAGCAACACGGCGTGCCTGCTACTCCCGCGCAATCCCAACTCCAGACTGTCCCTCGATCCTCTACGCCGCTGCAGGCTCAAATAAGCCAGCAAGACATCGACGATATTACGCAGAACACGTCAATGGGATCTGCGCCCGACTCCCTTCTCAATCCTTCTGACAACGGCAATGATAGATGGACTGATGAAAGCATGGCTGAACTGGAGAAAGAATTGGGATTAGATTTGGAAGAGATACAAGTGGAGTCATCGTCGGCCGGCACACCTACCTCCCCAAGTCCTCGCTCAGCCGAAGCACCACCAGAGGAGATCCAGAGTCGAGAATACACCGAAACCACCACTAGCAGGCCAGAAGAGCTGCAAGATACTTCTCGAAATGGCACAGCTCAGGGTCTTGAGGACTGGGAGCTGCAGGAGACCAACGTGGTGTCAGAAGTGGGGGCCGTCACAATGCAGCAGCAAAAAGAGGCCGGAAACCCAGACGTGGGTGATCAGGACTCGGTCGAGGTCGTCGACGCAGATGACCTGGAAGACAAGGAGGCCACCGAGATTCTGCTAGGCGCAGAATCTATGATCCGATACGAGCACCGTTTTCGACTGCGTGGAATACGCACCCAACCCCTTGCTGGACGCCAGATAAAGACGACGCAGTATCGAATCGTATGGGGGGATCGGTTGAACAGATCCGATTCTTGGTTTAACGAGGACGACATTCGAATATCAATGCTACGGCAGTCTTGTGAACGATCCTCTCAAGACTCGGTCATCCCAGTAGAAAGGGATGTAGGCCGAGTTTTCCGCATGCGTGTGGACAAGAGGAGCAAAGGCAAAACCACTTTCAAGTACCTAGTCGATGAACCCCGCACCTGGATTACTGAAGACCAATTGAGAATCTCACTCAGCCCTTTGTTGGCCGATGAGCTTAAAGGTAATTACTAAGCTCTTAAATGCCCCGAATTTGGAAATTTTGAGGAATACCTTACTGACGGAACATATTTCGAACAGAGTCTTGTCCTCGTCCTTTGAGCGAAGCACAACGTGATGTGCTCCCTATACATTCAGCAACTCTGGCCAATGACGAGAATCGCCAGGTGACGGAAGCCCGTCGCTCATCTGCACCAGCCGACCCTATCCGAGGAGCCAACACTACAACACTGAAGCGTGGGCACAAAGACATGCACACAGATATCAATAGCGACACTCGCAATTCTGAGCACACTGACAACAATCACAACGCCTCCTATACAAGCGACGAGGACCCACGACCTGCAAAGAGACGAAAGCAACTCTCAGCATCTCCCGTGACTCGAACTAGCTCCCGAAGGCACGCTACAAAGGTCCATGTCGAACAGGCTGGCCCCTTTGCGTCGTCGACTGCCACACCTGAAATTGGCAACGCGCAACTTCAGGTTGATTACGAATGTCAGTCGACCTTTGTCGTTGACAGCCACCAGCATGTCTCAAGACCCTCCCATAGCCCGTCTGAGGCATCAGAGGCGACACCAGCTACTGAGCGTCGGCAATGGCCATTCCAAGGCTTCTTGAAATGCACCAGAATTGGAGATGATGTGACATACAACATTGAGTTCAAACTGCCATCGGTCTCAGAGTACATTCACATACCAATTGATCCTGCGGCACTGAAGAACGATCATTCAGCTGCTGCACATTCCAAGATACCTCAGACACCGCTGAAGTCAAACAAGAGCCGGTTTCCTTGGTCAGAGGAAGAGGATGCGATACTCCTGACAAGGAAGGACGGTTGTTCGTGGGAGGAGATCCGTAAGGACCTCCCTGGCCGGAGCATGGGCGCTATCCAAGTGCGCTATTCGACCAAGTTCAACAGGTGATACTGCTCTGCGGCAACACTACAATGTGACTTTACGGCAGCTCTGAGCATCTTCACTCAAAATTCCATGCGTTGCTCACCTGCGTTGTTTTCGGCTCAGAGGTTTCTATCACCGTTGTCTACTACGGAGGCAAGCCGGGACCACAGCAATGCTAAGCAAACTCGACCCAGGAAGGCAAAACTCGAGGTGCCGACGCTTTCAGGGAAGTGAGCCTTCCGTCAACCATTCGATGGTGGTTTGAGCAACCACGATCGTGATGAGAGCAGCGACGGTGGCGTTGTGTGGGGCCAAGGTGCAGGCACCGTGGACTATTTGCTTGCTGGTATGATCCCACTGGTTTTCTTGGAAATGAATCCACGGTGCTGAAGCTTCCCTAGACACAGTGCACACGCGACATGATGCGTGACGCGTGCGTCAGGGGCTTCCGGTGGTTTCTTCGTGCCATCCACCTTCCTTGTGTTGAAACGCCCATAAATTCTATTGTCCTTGTGTAATTTCTTCAATATCAATTATCGTTTTCAATCAACCAGCCAGAGCTATTCTGAATGCCTTCAAACATCAAGATCAATGTGACTGACAGGCTTCAGAGAGGAAATCGGAAAACGAAGTGTACACGTCTCTGCCTAGGAATGTATATACTCCTCAGCGCTGTCACACCTTCAGCAATTCCTCTCATTGATCTCTTCCTATTCTACAATATGAATTCTAAGTATACTCAGGCTAGAGCTATGGACATTCTATCATCTACATATAAACTGCCCAGGAGCATCACGAACGCTCGTACGGTTCCGTTCACGTTTGCCCCCACCTCTAAAAATGTGAGACCAAGATAATAGCCTCAAAATTCTATGCGGCAGGCCCAGAAACCTAATCTTGTAAATTCATTCAGTTACATCATCGGAATCACAAAACGTAAAATATCTGCTGTGGTAATGTGTCCAACGCTGCCATTTCCTCGTCATCGTAATCGTTCGTATAATCATCCTTATCAGAGCCCCAGCCATCAGATCCAAAACGGTCCGACGCTTCGTCCGCTTCATTCGCTTCATTCGCTTCATCCGGTTCATCTATATGGACTATCCAACCCCAGCTGCGCATCATCTCGATCAGGTTCTCACTAGGTAGTCCAGCGTATGTATACATCTTGAACTCTCTCAGTGATAGTCTGCAATCGACCGAGAGCGGGTGGCCGTTAGCGTGTCAATACTGACATCGGTCTCCAACACCATCTCGAGCCAGCGTAATGTCAATGCACATATCTCGGATGAGACTTTGAGTAAAACCAGTAACCCAAATGGGACTGATGCTGTGGCTCGGGTAGGCTGGAAATATGATGCAAAGGTAGTGAAGGAGTCTTGTGTTCGAAAGGTCGATGTGGTCGAGGAATGCGGCGAGGATTACCGCTTCGGCTGCACATCCCGACTTTGACCCAGAGACATCTATCCCAAATCGGAAGCAATTCCTGCCATGAAGGATACAGTGGGCTTCATTATACACAGCTTTGTTCGCCTGAAGTATTCATGGGGTGAGATATAGTCGTGCAACCATGTAGGGATTGCTTGACGACTTCCCTCCCAACTCAATCGTGATGCGATCCGAAGTGAAGAGCAAGTCTTCGTACACCTTATTGCGGATCTCGCATGCGAGATTGAAGAAGTCGATAACCATGGAGATGAGGGCTACAGAATATTAAAATAGGAATGAAGTGGTGGAGTTGTTGACCTGAAAAAGCTCGGACTGGGAACCATTAGAAGGTATCAAAGTCGCAGGTAAAAGATTGTCTTGTGAGGGTACTCATCTCACTTCGAGACCAATATTTGCCATTCAGCTCGTGGTTCTTGGCGCAGAATAGCCGACTCATTCCTTACACCAGCGCGCATTTTTGCACCCCACTATTCTAAGCTTCGCTGCAGCCTCGTCTCTTTTATTCCTCAGCCACGCAAGAAGCACTTGTCAACCTCGACCACAGACCGAGATTCGCGTCGCAGATTCTATGACGATTCCAAAAGACTTAAACACTTTATTGCTGGAGTTTGGAGATCTGCGGAGTTAATTCGACGCCTCTGACGCGTTTGGCGCAACGTCGAGTTCATTTTTCTCCGATATATCCACAACTTCATAAACAGCCTCCATTCCATATAGAAGTCTTCTCGATCTCCCCTGATCTAGCCATTCTCCTTCTCTGGTGCGCGATTTATCTCCTCTTGCTTGCGAATCGAATTACGACGGCGAATGTGATCTTGAAGCTGTCCTAAACATCCTTGACATTTGAATATAACCTGTTCGCCTAGTAAGGCGCTTCAAGAACCAAGTCTTCGGGAGCTCGTCACCAGGAACACCTGACCTTCGAAGATGTATGCAAGAGTGGCCAGGCGTAGTGCCGATCATGGAACAAGGTGCAAACTTCGTGGTATCATGAACCAGCTCGCCCTTCGCGCCGTTGTCGAAGTCTGTGTATCCAAATGTTGCTGCGGTGAGTGGTAGTGATTGAGTCCTTGGTCGATTGCTCATTCCTGGCCACATTATCGGCCACATGACCAGCTCGTTGACGCTTCTGGCACCTTGGAAAGAGATTGTGCCTTGGGGGAAAGAGATCTTCAGCTGGCACTTTCCTCGAAGTGCGGACGTGCTTCTTGACATGGCCCATTTTCTCGTCATCTTCCTCAGACATGGTCCAGCGCTTCCTCTTACCCGATGTTGTCAGAGAGTCTTCGACAGAGAGGGATGGGCTAGGGAGCCAGGCTGAGCGTAATTTCCGAGCTGATACTGCCACGATCTCCCCCGGCTCGCTTCTGGCCCTGATGATACATTCGTCGTCGCCATCGCTGCCATCATTGGAGGTCACCTCTAGCTCTTCCAGCTTTCTCAACTCGGTATCGCGCCTCTGCTTCACCTCCGGTGGCGTGTGGCCTATAGGCCATTCATTGGCGTCTTCGTGATACATGGCATATCTGCAAATCTGCTGTGTGACTACCGCATTGAGGTGCTTTTCAAGAGTAGTGACGAAATCGACATCGTAGCCTTTATGAGATACCGGTGTGGTCGCGCCATGAATGAGGTAGGCGCCTTGAGTGGCTACAATATCGAGGAAGTCCTGCAGTTGGCGCTGTTGTCAGGCAATGGACTTTAGATTAGTGGAGCGCAGGCTTACAACAGGTAGATCTGTGCTGGCCGTGGTTGTCAAGGAGGTGTCTTGCCACGGTATCATCGCCGGTATTCACGGGTATGCCAGGCTGTCATAAATGAAGAATGGAAAGCAAAGGTGGAGGGCTTGGCCAGAAGTCAAACGCAAAGTGGAGACAGTGTCATGTGATATGGGACGTGCAGGCGGGGGTCGCTAATGGCAGACTTCAGGTGTCTGACTCAAGCGGCGGCAGACCCACTGCCCAGTTAAAGTGCTCGCTTTTCGGCACCTTTCCACATGGAGTTACACTGAGTACCATTATTGATAGAAGCGGTATTTCATTTGCTACGCGACAAGTCTACAACATCAATACAGCTAGCCCTGCGAAATTCCTTCAAAGCGTATCCGTGGTCTTTTCGCCTGTGGAGATTCTGGTAACAACGGGCCCCAGGCTGGGTGCTGGAGAACTGTGTCGATATCTACGCGCTGCGTATCATTATTTGCTGGCCATCGGTATTGCACCATTTCAATGAAAAGACCGCCGACTGCGACGAGGCCTCAGATAAGCTAGTCTACCGTTAGAAACTACGGAATACTCACGATGTAAAAACCCTTTAGCCGGCGACGCACGCGCCCTCTCATAGTCCTTGGCCATCTTGTCCATGGCCTTTTCATGGCTTTTCCGAAAGGACCCACGCAGCTCATTGTTGTCCTCACCATTACGCCATGGGTTCTTTGAGAACTTCCATGGATGGTAATTGTAGGTCAGCTGGAATAATACAATACCCATGGCCCAGATGTCAACGGCGTGATCATACTTGCCCAGCTCAGATTCCGGAGCGAGATAGCCGACCGTACCGAAATGTCCTGGGTTCGGCAGTAACGATCTACCTGGCTCAATATATCTCGAGACGCCGACGTCTAGCAGGACGGCGCGGGGCGGCCTGCCAATGAGGCCAATATTAGCAGGCTTCAAGTCGCGGTGCACCCAGCCTCCATCATGCATAACTTTAACTCCGAGCAGTGAGGTGCGAAATGCAATTGCCGCCTCGATCGTCATTCCCTTGGGTCCGCTACAGAGGTCAGTCGCGTTTCTTCTCCAGTACACTAACCCAGAAATGCAGAATGCTTACCCCTTGCTCCTGTCACCAATCAAGTCCACAAAGGTCTGGGGCGTCATCGGCTGCAAGACAATGGCAACATTGTCAAAGCCTGCCGAGGAGGAGAACTCCTCATGCCTGGTGTAGATCACCTCTGCCATGCGCAGAACTCGCTCATCCTCATCCGCTTTCTGCGCGAAGCTAGTTATTTGCTTGAGTGTTCGGATTTCTTTCTGAACACTGACTTCATTTTTTGAAGTCCGCTCCAACACCTTGATGGCGGCCAAGTTGCCTGACGGATCCGACGCGAAGAATACTCTCCCCTGTCCGCCTGCACCCAGGGCATCTCCCAATGTCCACCTACCCATCGTTCTCTTCGCAGGCACTGGGGTCGGCATCTCGAAGTCGACGTAAGCAGCTGACGGCCCGCCGAGGGCGGCGGCAATATAGCGCCGGCGTGCTTCCTTGAAGTCATCTTGAGCAGCGAATGCTGTCCACTCGAAGCGATATTCGAGCTTACTGACCTGTATAGTCATGCTGTGCTGGTTCAAGTGATACTGTTGACGTGCGACTGCGTCGCCATTGACCATCAGCTGCGCCAACGAAGATCTGGAGCAGCCTATGATGTAGAACTCCGCCCTCAGAGGGACGAAGTTGAGTCGCGCATGGGGATTCCGGAGATTGAGGTCGTATTCCTTCGCGAAAGCCCGAGTACAGAGGATCAGGTCGATGGGCATGTTTTCCAAAGGGCCTTTTCCTGCTGCCCATCCCCTCTCCGGTACGGTCGGCGGAAGGTCCAGCCCTAGGCGATAGCTGCCAGTCCAAACTCTACCAAGCTCCTGAAGCTGCTCCTCGTTGTCTGTATCTGGCTCCGTGAGGGTTTCGCTCGCTTCGCCATCAGTGTCATATTTGATGCGTCTCATCTCACGTCGAAGTTGAACTATCTCCTCGTCGCACTTTTGCTCGGGTTTGACATGCATACGGTGGAGGGCCGCTTGAGAGCCTTCTGCCTGATCCGTCTGGCCTCGGAACTTGAGACTTTCACAGACATCGTGGAAAGCAAGCCTAGCAAGGGCATTCGCTGGTGTGAGGGTGGCAAAGACGTGATCCGACATTTTGATGTAGAAAACAAGAAGTGAGCAGCTCTTTATAGCACCCCATCCTGGCGAGCAATGGAACGTCCTAAAAGAGGGAAACCTTTGGCATATTTCGCGGTCGCTCAATTTCCTCCAAGCGCTAACATAGCGTAATGTGGTAGATCAGCCATCTTGGATCAAACGAACCGAACTGGAGGGATTTCGTTCGAAACGGTGCTGGAAGAAATGGGTGGTGGATGATGAGTGGGAGACGGGCTCAGATCTAATTATAGCCGCGCAAGGCATTAGAACAACATCGGTGAAATGACTGGTCGAGAGCAATTCCCCTTGAGACGCTGATCTCCCCTAGCGCCTCTTCTTCCCTAGCCGCAAAGTTAAACAAGCCTTTTGGGTAGGCGAAACAGGAGACCCTACCCTGCTGAGAAGCAGGGTACGGCCTGATCCATGAGGGCGGGCATCAGAAAAGTGGGGTAGGCCGTCACATTATTCATCCACAGAATTTACTCATCCGGTCGTTGGCAAGTATCGAGATTATCACTGAACACAATACAAAGTTGCCGCTCCATCAGTTTGGAAGGTCGCTTGTCCTCCATGTTCACGATGGACGCCTCCACCAGAGTCTTACAAGTCGCACTTCAATGCTCAGAGGCGCATGCGCTCCTGTGCCAAGCGCCCCAAAAACCCTTGACGGTAGCCATGTGCCAAGAAAGCTCAAAGGTCGTGTCTAGGCAAGGGCCAAGCACCGCCCCGAGGCTCAAACAAAGCGCGTCTACCTCGGATTTACGTTCCTCCGTTCACGTCCATTTGCGAATCCAAATCCAAGCTCCTTTCTTACTGTTTCTTCCTGTACCTCCCTCTCGCTCGACATGGCCCAATCTCAATCAAGCAGAGGCATTCTAGAAGATGAATTAGCTTTTCCAACTCAATTGCGACCTTCAGCTGACTCGATCTCCGAAGGGTCTCAAAGACGAAAACGACTCGAAGGCGAGGAAGTCTTTCGCCCATCAACTGGCAATCCGTCTCAACAGCTCTGGCAAGAGTCCTCCCTACAATGGTCTCCTTTTAAGGGCGTCCCACGCTCGGCGCCTCAGGTCAGCGAATCGTCGCACCGTAATGGAGGAGGGGTCAAGAAGGAGAGGGACTGTAGGTCGCCGCGGGCCAGATACAACTCCGCTCTCATCACAAGACTACAAAGAACTCTCGAGTTGGACCCAGAAGCAGATCTGACTCCGCAGATATCAAGCTATAGTACAGAGCGACTGAATACCCTCAGACGTCCGTTGGCATCTTTCGTGTAATCATAACTCCCAAGCTGATTGAGTTACTCCAGGCGCTTCGCAGAAGATTATACCAAACTCGAACGTCAGGCAAGACATACTACGCGTTGAACCACGTATACCAGAGCCATGTGGTAGCATCCGTGTCATTTGGCCTTTGACACGGCAGGTTGAATCACTCATTAGTCCAAATCTGTCGAATCAAGCTCATAAACTTCCATATTCAACATCCGCCTTCTGGAGCTCACTACAGCATGGGCAGGTGCTTCATCAAATTCTGTCCAAATGGGTAGTAAAGATAAGTGCATCAATAGTGGTCAAGTTTGCCCCAGATCTAGACATTGGCGAGTATCAGACAATGCTCTATGTTTGGTCGCAGAGGGGATGCATTCCAATTCCAGAACCGCTAGGTGCATTCTCGATTGGAACTTACAATTACCTGTTCATGTCTTACATCGAAGGAGACTCCCTCGCCAGCCACTGGCATCATCTTTCACCGGCGCTCAAGAGCTCTATACAATCTCGAATGGAGGATATCTTACGATGTCTGCGGAAACTGCCTTTACCCTCCAAATACCTTGGGAGCGGCGAGCCTCCGTTATGCAAGGACTTGCGGCGGCATACTCGGACCAGCAAAAGAAGCATCTCAAACGAGCGGGAATTCAGAGACTTCATATTGTCCAGCCAGCGTGAGCAGAACCCAGTCTACCACGATTTGATCACTTCGGTACTGGAGACAAATCATGCGATCGTGATGACGCATGGTGATCTACGGGCAGAAAACATAATTGTTTCACAGTCTGGCCCAGACAAAATCGAAATCACTGGACTGGTGGACTGGGAGTTGAGTGGGGCTTATCCAGAGTATTGGGAATACGTGAAGGCCCTCGAAGGAGTGACTTGGAGTTCAAGCGACTGGTATTCGTACTTACCTGTTGCCACAATAGGAAAGCACGTGAATGCATGGGCCCAGGAGTGTTTGATTGATCGCTTGGTTCTCTGACAAGGAAGCTTTGGCTTTGAGCAACTCAGCTTACAAGTTTGGCAATGAAACAACAAAGGAAATGCTCTCAACACAGTCCAAGTTCGACGATCTCCTCATCAGCAGCCGCGTTTAACTGTTGAACCTCTTCATGAGACGCTTCTTTGCCTTGGCATAATCTTCGTCATCAACGATTTGTTCCTCTTTCAAGGCTTCCAGAGCCTCCATCACGTAGTCCTGGCAGCACCATTCCGCCACGTCGTTTTGCACTTTGGTCTCAGTGATAATCTCGTGAAGTTGCTTAATGTCGGCAGGTTGAATTTCGGCAATAAAAATTGAGCCCACTAAAGATCCAGAATTGCTCGGAATGATACCAGCTTTGTGTTCTGCTTTGAATTCCATCGCTTCGCCGGTAACTTCGTACACGTGGTTGCCGGATGCAAGATGAAGCGCCCAGTGGTGTAGATTACCCCATCTCGGTCTGTACATAACCACAGAGAGGTTTGTTTTCCCCTGCTTCGCACTCTCCTCAGGTTCCTTCCCCTTCGAAGTGGATGAGTCTGTTGGTACCGGGTCCTGCCACTCGTACTTATATTCTCCCTTGACCATGCACCATCTCTTCCATTGTTTACGTTCATCGTCGAACTCCCACTCAGACCAGCCCGTGGTTTGCCCCTCCGGCTCGTTGCTTTTCGTAGTCGAAGCCTCTGCAGTCACAGTCTCGGGGTTTTTGTACTCAAATTCGTACACGTTTCCCCGCCCACGATATCTCTTCCATTGCGTGAGAGCCTCATCCCATTCCCAATCACTCCAAGCTGTGACCACGATCTTCTTCGATGATTTAGATTTGGGCATGATGTGTTGGATGGAAGCCTGTTGGCTTTGGAAAATGTTCTGGCTCGTATCCTTGCGTAAGCAGGCACAGATGATCAAATACGCGCTCAAGAAGTCTGAAGACAGATAGATAGATGGAAGGTGATCGAGAATTGAAGGCCAGGATGAGGCATTTATACTTTCTGGCGCGGTCATGAGGGAAAATCAAAGAATATATAGCGAGTTATGCTGGTAAGCTCGCTCCTATTAAAAGCAGGCGGATCTGCAAATTGACAGCTACATACACTATCCCGGTCGTGGGAGTTGCGCATGATATTTTTGGCCCCAAGATCTGGGATGGCTGATACTGGAAGGATTAATTGACAAAGGTTGGCGAAAGGTGATAAGTATGTGGCGCTTCCTGGCCACCAATGATATGTTTTCGGTGACTTGCGATTTGAAGGAGACTTTGATTTCTGAATGGAACAAATCTTCCCGAATGTACCTCGTGGAGACCCCAAAGTAATGATTGCGACACGGCTGCACATACGTGTGGAGTACCGGGTGCCGCCAGAAGAAACCTACTTTCAATAAAATTTCTACGGGGTTGTGATTGGTAACATCTGTATCTAGCTGGCCATCATTGTCCACCGACTTGCTACTGCTCAATATAGTAAATTCAGCTATTGTCGCTCCAGCACCTGCCCTCTTCAAGATGTTCTCGTCAGTCCTCTAGTGCGACTAATGTGCTTAAGCTGTTTCTCATACCTTCCTCCTTAGATCATATCAAGCGAAATAAACGAGATTTGTAGGCGAGGGTCCACTTTCGTCCTGGTTTTAAGCGAGACAAGAGCACTATTTATTTTGTTCCACATGTGGATTAGGCTTCAAAAACAGAAGCTCCGGTTCAAGTCAAAGTTGCAAAGAAGACTCAAAAATTTGAACGACAAAAGGGTAGTATAATGCTTCACTATCTCAACTTGCGTGATTTATGGGCTGAAAATGGACTTTTCCAGTAGGGATTTCATCCATGTTCTATTATAGAGGGCTTACTGTGGGCGGGTCAGTAGTGGTCTCTACTGCTGCTAGACTATCATCAATTTGATGACTTGTGCTTTGAGATTTGAGATTTGGAATTTGAGATTTGGAATTTGGAATTTGGAATGGGAAAAGTCCTCCTTTATATACATCGCGCTAAAGTAATGGGTATCCATGGGCAGCTTTGTCGGAAGATGGATCTCCCATCCCATGTTTAGGCGCAGTGTTGGGAGGAAAGGCCTTGGCCTAGCATATGTCCGCAGCACCTTCATGCGGGGCTCGGGTGGGATCTCGTCAGGCCCAACCAGCTCGATCACATGACGAATGAAATATCACAATACGAAGTAAGACCGCTTCCGAAATCTGATGGTGTACTTAACTGGCGGAGTAAATTCTTGGATGAAAGCGGTCGGGCAAGCGCCGATACTGGGATAGGAAAGAATTCCTTCTTTTAAGCTACTATCCATGAAGCTGGACGGCTGTCGTAGTGCCACCCTGTGCACATTTGTTCACCTATATTTACGTTAGGTGGGGTACGCTTAAGCACACACGTGATAAGCGGGGTGAAAAANNTATCACATGGTGATAGGCGGGGCAACTATTTATTTCAGGCATCAATAGGTCAGGTAAGGCAACCTTTCGATTTGCCAGCAAATCTGCCACGGAAGCACACGCAAACCCGTTGTCATTTCTCCCAACCCACTTGTATGCCAGCTCGGAATATTTGTTTCCATCTGCAGAGCCACTCTGCCGCCCCCGAGGATCGCGCACCTCAGCGGAATCA